>Ga0302114_10000557_pt1 | contig 25915 bp, 11 predicted proteins | sample AG5_Surface_MG_FD_203107 | JGI IMG/M metagenome (GOLD analysis project Ga0302114, IMG submission 203107) | Marine microbial communities from Western Arctic Ocean, Canada - AG5_Surface | ecosystem: Environmental > Aquatic > Marine > Oceanic | place: Canada: Western Arctic Ocean | collected...
ATGTTTATTATAGGAAATCAAAGTGATACGGTAAAATCTTATGATTTGAGTGTATCTTATCGTATAAAAGTTCCAACTGATGACCCAAGAGGATTTGCACAAGGTGATGCAGGCAAAGGTGCATTGATAGATGGAGCTGCGGTACCAAGTGCTAGTAACGAAGCAAGTATGTTATTCCATTCAGCAACATTCATTACACCAGGTGTTGATGCTATCACAATGACCAACGGCGTAAGAGTAGAATGGCTTAATAGTTTTACATATTTTGCAAACAGAGGATTGTATGCTAAAAATGGTAGTACAGGACATTTAAGCACAGACGGAAGCACAGTGCAATTGGGTGCTGAGATACGATCAATTGGTTCGGCAAATGTCTACGGAAACAAAGGCGCAGAAGCAGACGGCGCCGACTGTGTGATGTATTTGATTGCACATAACTTTGCTTATATCGGTGTAGGAAAATTTGTTGATAATGATCCAAGTAGATCTATACAAGCAAATGAAACAGTAGAATTAAACAGCGGTAAAATTTATCACGTATCACAAGATCATGGTGGTGACTTTAGGATTGGCGAACAGTTCTTTGTTGATTTTGATACTGGTACAACTAGTTTAAATCTTACAGCTGCACAAGTAGACAGTTTACAAACTTTGAATATCACTGACAGTAGCGGCACAACAGTAGTAACGCCATCACTAATTGATATTGGCAATTTTAGAATACAAGACAACAACATTGATACATTAGTTGGTGCAATTAACATAGATGCGGCTACAGAAATAAAATTTAACAATGATGTAAACTTCAAAAAGAATTTAACTCTTACTGGTAATATTAGCGTAGGTAGAGAACTTATAAAATTTGGTGACACATTTGGTCAAGACACTATTGACATTAATGCAGATATTTCAAGTGATATGGTTCCTGATATAAGCGGATACTATAATCTTGGAAATAGCTCATACAAATGGAAACAAGGATATTTTTCAGAAGCAAATATTGCTGACATACGGTTTAAAGATACAACTGTTACAACAAATATTTCAAATAGTGATCTAGAGTTACAAGCAAACGGCACTGGTGAAATATATCTACAAGATGCTAATTTAGAGATAACAAATGCAACAACAGTAGCAGGATCAACGACTTTAAAAAATACAAATATTACTGGAAATATTACACTAGCAGGCAATTATAGTATTACAGATAATTTTAATCTTACAGGAAATTTAATAGTACAACAAAACTTTAGTGCAGTTCAAGCAACACTAGAAAAAGTTAATATAAAAAATAATATTATCGAAACATATTCAGGAAATGACAATTTAGATATTAGAGCAAGTGGAACAGGAAATATACTGTTTGATGAAAGTGTTACTATAAACAAAAATCTTACAGTAGCAGGATCAACTACTGCTAGGGATTTAAATCTTGCAAGTGTAACGGCTGATATTACTACCGGTGATATAGATATATTTGATAACATTATAACTACTACTAATTCAAACAGTAACTTAGATCTTAGAAGTACAGGATCAAGTACAGTGCAATTGGAGCAAGTATTATTAGACGGTGCAAATATAAGTTCCGCAACTAATATAATCTTCGAACCAACAGAAAATTTAGTTTTTAATACTAACAAAGCATTAAACTTACCTAGTGGAAATATTTCACAGCGTTCTCAAACACAAGGTGACGTACGATTTAACACAGAAAAAAATGTGTTTGAATTGTATATAAATTCTGCTGTTGCACTTGGAGGTGTATATTCAGATAATTTGTTTACAAGTGTATTAGCACATCCTACAAACAATACACTACAATTAAACGTTGCCAATATCAATTTAGGCAGTTTTGACAGTGACGGCATTAATATCCACGAAATGCAGGTTGAAGACATTAATATCAATGCAAACACAATTGGTACAAATGTAAGTAACAGTGACTTAGAATTAGTACCAGACGGGTCTGGAGATGTTGTTATAGATGACATTACATTTGATGATAATAATATTAGAAATACAGCAAATGATGCAGTAACACTATTAAGTAATACTGCAAACGGTTACTGGAAATTTGGCGGAACTGGCACTATACGTATACCTTTTGGCGACAATAGTACACGCCCTTCTACACCTGAAATAGGCTTTACAAGAGTCAACACAGTAACTAACGAAATGGAATCTTGGAACGGAACAGCCTGGAAAACTTCAGCTGGTGAGTTCGACAGTATCTCAGTTGAGAATATGGAAGACGAGGCATTAGTTCAGTCTTTAATCTACGGGTAACATCGCCCTTTTTAACACAAACGATAAATACTAATAACGCTGCAAAGGATTGACCAAATCCGTAGCGGGACAAACTGTGGTTAGCCGGCAAAGAGCATTAGCTGAAAATTAGGCTTGTGGGACAGGATCCCCGTGTTAAGGAGTAGAGATGGCAGTTGGTCGCATATCCGGTCCGCTCTTAAAGGCAAATCTCATTAGAAATGGGATTGATTTAGCTTTTGAGACAGACCTATTATACTTAGATGTTAACAACCAACGTGTTGGTATCAAAAATAGTTCTCCTCAGCACGAGTTAGATGTTACAGGAACATCTAGAGTAAATAATCTAACAGTTACAAACCAAGCAACATTAGGCGATGTAGTAGTACAAGGAAATACTATTTCATCCAACCAAACCTATTTGAATTTAGGTACGCTAGACAATGTTGTTTATCAAAATAAATTAATAATAGATTCTTTAGAGCTAGAAGGTAATGCAATTAGCACGAGAGATTCAAACTCAAATTTAGAATTTAGACCAAACGGAACTGGTACGGTTGAAGTACTTGCAGATATGAATGTTACTGGATCGCTACACGCTACTGGTAATATTAGTGCAGACGGTAATATTACAATAGGTGATACTAGTGCAGATACAATTAATTTTAATGCAGAAGTTGCAAGTAATATTATTCCTGATGCAACAAACACATATCAGTTAGGAACAGATCCTGCAGGTGGCGGCAAACAATGGTCAGACGTTTGGGTAAACAATTTTAACGCAACATCAGTAACTACATCTGCACTAACAGTTAATGGTATAAATTTAGTTTTAAAACAAGGCAATATAATTTATGTTGCAGAAAACGGTAACGACACAAACGACGGTGATCATCCTCAAGCACCTTATGCAACTATTGTAAAAGCATTAAGTGTAGCAACCGGCGGCGATACTGTACATGTTTATCCCGGAGAATATACAGAAGTATTTCCAATGACGATTCCGGTTGGTGTTACACTTAAAGGACATAGTATTAGAAGTGTTAATATTTCGCCAACTGTGGGAACAAACAGTAACGATGCATTTTTATTAAATGGTGAGAGTACAGTTGAAGACCTAACTGTAAAAGATTTTTATACAGGTTATGCTTTTAAATTTGCACCAGGATTTACAGTTTCATCTAGGTCACCATACATTAGAAATATCACAGTCCTAACAAAAGGATCTGTAGTTTCTGCAGACGATCCAAGAGGATTTTTACAAGGCGATGCTGGTAAAGGTGCATTTGTAGACGGAAGCGTTGCAACAGCAAGTTCAAAAGAATCAGCAATGTTATTCCACTCAGTAACATTTATTACTCCAGGAGTTGACGGCTTAGTTGCAACAAACGGTGCAAGAATTGAATGGCTTAACTGCTTTACATACTTTGCAAACAGAGGTTTATATGCTTACGACAGTGCAGCAGGTTTTGCAGGCGACGGAAAAACTAGGATAAGATTAAGCGGAATATCCGGTACATTTGCAGCAGGTAACACTGTAACATTTACATCTACAGATTCTTCTACAGTGGCTGCGGTAACTGTAGAAAGTGTTGAAAATGATATACTTGTTATCGATGGTAAAAACACTAGCCTAATAGCATTTGATACTACACCGCAATCAATATCAAACGGTGCAGGAGCAACTGCAACAAAAATTGAAAACGTAGACATTAGAGACTTTGGCGCAGAAATTAGAATGATTGGTTCTGCAAACGTTTACGGTAATTACGGACTATACGGTGATGGTCAAGGTATACTTGTTTACGCAATAGGACAAAACTTAGCATACATAGGTAACGGTAAAGAAGTTAGTAATGATACCGGCAGTGTTGTACAAGCAAATGAAGTTGTAGAACTTAACGGCGCTCAAATAAGATACAGTTCAGTTGATCACAAAGGTGATTTTAGAGTTGGTGACTTATTTCATGTTAATCAAGAAAACGGTTCTGTAGACTTTGCTGTATCTTCATTAAACATAACACTAACAGACGGTGTTACATTTAATAACGGTGGCGATACAACATTTATTAATGGTTCTAGAATCGATACTGGAAACATTAGAATAAGTGGCAATACAATTGAAAGCACCGCAGGCGCTTTAAATTTTGTAAGTGCAACAGACCAAATTAATTTAGAAAACAATGTTAGTGTAGCTGGTAATATTAATGTTACAGGTGATGTAACAATTGGCGGAAATATTACATTAGGTGATAGCGGTGATGATAATTTACAAATTGTTGCAGGAATAGCAAGTGACCTACGCCCTAATACTACAAGCACTCATAGCTTAGGTACAAGCACAAACACATGGGCAAATCTTCATGTAGATGAAATGTTTATTGATGATATAATTGTAAACACAAACTATATTACAACAACAAATTCAAATGCAAATTTAGAACTTAGAGCAAACGGCACAGGTAAAGTATTAATACCTACAAACAATTTGCAAGTTGATAATGATATAAAAGTAGACGGCACAGCAACTTTAGCTAATACAAATATTACAGGTACCGTTACATTAGTAGGCGGACACACACAAACTGGTAATACAAATATTAGCGGTGATGTTACAGTTTCACAAGATTTAACAATTGGTGCAGCAGCACAATTTGAAGAAATTAAAATTGATGATAATATTATTACTACAACAAGTAGTAATGCTAATTTAGAACTACGTGCAAACGGAACAGGAAATATATCAATTCCTAATAATAATGTTGTAATCAGTAATGACTTACAAATTTTAGGAACTACTAGTTTTGTTGATTTAACATCAACAGGGACTATAACTTCAGCACAATTTAGTACAGGTGATATTGTTATTAGAGATAACTTTATTACTACTACAAATAGTAACAGTAATTTAGAATTAAGAGCTGCAGGTACAGGAAAGATTGTAGTTGACGATTTAACATTTGATGCTAGTACTATTACTAGTTCAGCAGACATTACCCTTACTCCAACTAACGGAGTAGTTGATATTAACGCAACTGGCGCTGTAAATTTACCATCAGGTACAACAGCACAGCGTCCTACAGCAGTAGCAGGACAGTTTAGGTTCAATAGCCAACTTGTAAGATTTGAAGGGTATGATGGATCAAATTGGATTAAGCTAGACGGATTGCAAGATTTAGACGGCAACACTAAAATTACAGCTGAACTTACTCCTGGCGCTAACGATAATAAGATTAGATTTTATATTAACGGAAGTGTTGTAGCAGATATAGATGCTAGTAGATTTAACACAAATAGAGTAACCGTAGATGACATCGAGATCGATGGTAATAGGATAAGTAGTGTTACTACTAATACAGATTTAAACTTAATTGCAAACGGCACAGGACAGGTTAAATTTGAAAACTTGGGTGTTACTGATAGCACTATAAAAAATAATGTAGCTGGCGCTGTAACAGTATTTGAAAATACAGGCAACGGATATGTTAAGTTTGATGGATCTCAAGGTGTAGTGCTACCTGTAGGTGGAAACGCCACTCGTCCAACAGGTGCAACTGGAATGATAAGATTTAATACTGATGATTCTAGAGTTGAACTATACGACGGAACAACATGGGTAAGTGTTGCAGGTGCTAGTGGAGGTATTTCTTTTGCTCAAGCTGAAGAGATTGCAATTGAGAAAGTATTAATTTTTGGATAGATAAATGGCAACAATATTAAAAAATACAGTAATAAAGAATTGTGGTACAGTGCCTGTTTTAATTTATGAAACATTAGCTACTACAAGAGTAACAATTTTAGGTTTGAGTTTTACTAACTTAACAGACCAATTTATATATTGTGATGTACTAATCAAAGACGATACAAGTGTTACAGGATATTATTTGAAAGATAGCATACTACCGGCAGGAACAAGTTTACGTGCAGTAAGTACAGGTGAAAAGTTAGTTTTAGCACCTAGTAACCAACTACTAGTTAGATCAAGTGTAGATGATTCAGTTGATGTGATAGTTAGCTACGTGGAGATTACATAATGACATATTATATAGGTACAAGTCCAACTGACGTTATTGATAGTTTTATAAAACGTTATTTTTACGGAGTACGTAGAAACGAAGACGGTGAATTATTTTTAATGAAATCAGATCAGTTAGCAGGCGGCGACGAAAACATTGTTGTTGTTAATAACATTGGTATAGCTGCAGAAAACTATCTTGATTTTGAAGAAGGTATTGATTTTTTAAGCGGCATAGATGAAAATCATGACAAACTTTATGATAATGTACGTTATCCTCAATTTAAATGGGACAGTAGATCACTAACATATTTTGTAGATCCTGTAGACGGACAGTTTATTCAAAGATTATCACAAGCATATGTTTACCCACAAAATATATCTTCTCCGTCTTATAGTGACGGGGACGACAATGCAGTTTTAAAAGACCCAACAGCTTACGCACCTAACGGACAAGGATACTAATATGGCAGAGTTTTCGATTGATAGATTTAAATATAACTGGAAAGGCAATTGGACAAGCGGTGCAGATTATGTTAGAGACGATGTTGTAAGAGTAAACGGTAAGTCTTTTGTATGTATAGTAACACATACTGCAAGTGCTGCATTTAGAACAGACCAGAATGCAACTGTATCTGGATCAAATCCTCCCATCCCTCAACCACGCTGGGTAGTAATGACCAGCGGTAGATCTTTTGTAGGAAACTGGACTACTGCAACAGATTATAACACAGGCGATATTGTATTATTCCAAGGCTCGCTATATACATGCCAATTAGCACACGCTTCTACAGATTTTCACACTGACGCTGAAAATGTTGATCAAAGTGTAAGTTCTAGTACCAACAAATGGGTAATAATTGCAGTAGGAACAAAGTATCTAACTAATTGGGCAGGCAGTACAAGTTACGGCTTAAACGTAATAGTAAAATATGGTGGTATAGCATATAAAAGTGTTAAAGCACATATAAGCACAACTAGTTTTGGTGATGACACTGTAAATTGGGAGCAATTTTACAACGGATATGAGTACAAAGGAGCTTGGCTGGCTTCAACAGATTACAAAGCTAACGATCTTGTTAAGTACGGACCTTCTATTTTTACATGTAGTGAAACACATACTTCTGGCGATACAGAATTAGATGACACAAAGTTTTTGATTACATTTCCTGGAAGTCAATATGATAATGACTGGGGTTCTACAACAGCTTATAATCAAGGTGATATTGTAAGATATGGCGGCAATCTTTATTATGCTGTAAACAATAACTTAGATAGTAACCCTGGAAAAGTTCTAGTAAGTGATACCGAAGATAGTACAATTGATTGGATAGTATTAGCACACGGATACAATTTTAGAGGTTCATGGGCCGGATACGACACAGGATATAAAACTGGAGATGTAGTACAAAGAGGCGGACAATTATTTGTAGCAGTAAGAGATGTAAGTTTGTCTGATGGCGACGGAAGTTCTTTAGATTACTTAGACGAAGACGTTTGGACAAAACTTATGCCAGGCAAGATATTTTCGGGTCCTTGGAACCCTAATGTAATATACAGTGTAGGCGAAGTTGTAATTATTTACGGAGCTAGTTATGTATGTAATCAAGAACATTTATCAACTGAGAATAATTTTCCGGGAGATAACGGCAGTGGTTACGCTTATTGGGATTTATTAGTACAAGCAGGTCAACCAGGTGGATTATTATACGCCGGAGATCTATTAACATACGGTACCAGCAGAGAATTAGGTACTGGACAAGTAGGTGACGGATCAACTTTAGGTGACGTTAGATTAAAAATAGGTACAACAGGTCAAGTTTTAAGTATAACAGACGAGTTAGAAGCGTACTGGAGAAACACAGTTAGTGATACAGACACTATATTCGTAGGCAGGCACGGAGTTGATACTGTAGGATACGGAAATTCAACTGCAAAACCTTTTAGAACAGTTAGATTTGCTGCACAATATATAGAAGATAATTTTCAAGCACTTAAACCAGCAAAAATATCTGTAGCAACAGGTAGATTTGAAGAGATAGGACCTATTACAGTTCCTGCAGGTTGTGCAGTGGTAGGTGATGAACTCAGAGCAACTACTATTATTGCATCTGGACCAAAAGCAGCATATTCAGGAACTTATGTTACTGAACATTTTGCAGCAATTGATCATCTTACAACAATTATCTTTAATGTGTTATCCGGAATTGCTGTAACACCGTTTACGGGAAACAATGCAACGCAGAATTTAAAAACTCCAACCACAGATCTTGCGGCTGTTAACCTTTATGTTAATAAAATTGCAGATTATAAAGATTATATAAACTTTAGAGTTGCGTCTGGTAGTACTGATCCTGCAATTACAGGTTCTAACACATTAAATAGTTCTGCAAGAGTAAATGCCGGTACTGCAATTGAATTAAATAAAGACTTTTTAGCAGAAGAAGCATATGCATATATGGTTGGTACTTACCCAGAAAAAACATATGATCCGATACAAGTAAAACAAGATATACTTTATTATCTACGTGGTACAAAAAGAGACATACAATACGATGGTAACTATGCAATATGTTTTGCAGCTAGATATATTGCTAACAGTGTAAATGGATCACAAAATGACGACTTATTTTGGATGCGAGATACAACAGGATTAAGACAATGTACAACTGATGGATTAACTGGAACGCTTAATCCTCCAGGAGTTTTTGCACAGTATCAAAGACCAACAGGCGGATCTTTGGTTGCATTAGATCCAGGCTGGGGCCCAGCAGACAATAGAACATGGATTGTAAATAGATCTCCATACCTACAAGGTGTAACTAATATTGGTACAGCATGTGTAGGACAAAAAATTGACGGAGCATTGCACAATGGCGGCAATCGATCTATGGTCAGTAACGATTTTACACAAGTTTTAAGTGACGGAATTGGTGCTTGGGTATTAAATAATGCAAGAGCAGAGCTAGTTTCGGTGTTTACTTACTATTGCCAAGTTGGTTACTTAGCAGAAACAGGAGGAGTTATACGTGCAACAAACGGAAACAACTCATATGGAACATTTGGTGCTATTGCAGAAGGCAATAATCCAAATGAAGTACTCCAGTCTACAACAGTTAATAACCAACAAAATGAAGCTCAAGTAACAAGTGCTATTGCAGGCGGTACTACAGATGAAATTCTAGTATATGAATATACACATTGCGGCGAAGAATATAGTACAGCTAATTCAGACATTGTTGGTGCAGGTGCAGATGCTAAAGTTGAATTTACAGACTTTAGAGATGGCGGACTTTCTGAAGCAAGATTAATTAATACTACTGGATCTGGTAGTGAAGGTGGGTCAAATTATTTAATTAGACAAAATTCAGCACAGGTTACTAATCCGGCAACAGATAGACTGATACTTAATACAAACGAAGCAACACAGTTTGATACAGAAATCTTAGGAATGAGGCTTATTATTATTCAAGGCACCGGTGTTGGACAATATGGGTACATAGCAGCATACGACACTGGATCAAAAGTTTGTACTGTTAGAAAAGAAAGTACAAATGAATTAGGATGGGATCATGCTATTCCTGGTTGGCCTATAGAAACAAACTTAGATAGTACAACTACTTACAGGATTGAACCAAGAGTAGCAACAACACACCCAGGGTTTTCATCAACTTATACTAATTTACCCCAGTCAAGAGAAATTTTTGATAGTGAGTTTGGCGACTTAACAGCATTTTATTTTGATATTACTATACCAGACGGTAGTGCAGGCGTCCAAGACACTGTAGCAGTACCGGCGGTATTCAATGTTACACGAAACGGTGAAACATACGTTGCTAACATAACAAATCAAGGTGCAGGTTATGCTGTTGGAGATGTATTGACAGTAGCAGGTACTTCGTTCGGCGGAACTACACCAGCAAATGATTTTAAAGTTACTGTAACAGAAACAACTCAAGATAGTTCTAATACTATTACTAATTTTACAGTTAGCGGAACAGCAAGATCAGGTAGATATGTTGCTATTGCATCACCAAACTTTTCTATCTATAGCGATAACGGTACAACCTGGGCAGAAAGTAATCTATCAAGTGTTAAAAGTTATACTAGACTAGTAGCTGGCAACAACAGATTCTTAGCATTAGCCAAAGGCGGAACAGGTTATAGCTTTAGTTATGATGGACAAAACTGGGTTGATAGAACATTACCAGCAAGTGCAGACTGGATAGCAGGAGTATACGGCACACCTCCAGGTGTTTCGGGTAGATTTGTTGTTATTGCAGAAAATAGTCAAACAGCAGCGTACAGTACAGATGGACTTAACTGGCAATCAGCAAACTTACCAGTCGGTGATGATAGTTCCGGAGATCAATGGATGGGCATTGCATACGGCCAAGATAGATATGTAGCCATTACAGGATCTGCAACGAAGGATGTTGCTTATTCACAAGATGGTATTACTTGGTCAAGGTATAATAATGTTTTACCAGCAGGAGAGTATACTTGGTTAAACTTAATATACGGTAATAATAGATTTTTAGCATTTTCGTCAAACGGAGAAGTAGCATATAGTGTAGATAGAGGAGCTACTTGGTACTTAGGTACTCCGGCTCCATCATTAGATGGATCAACAACAATGACCTGGCGTGATATAAAATATGGTCAAGGGGTATTCTTAGCAGTATGTGACACAGGTGGCAAAGAATTTGGTGAACTAATTGATGGAAGCCCAGGCGGAGCAACAGTAGGTCCTACTACTTACTTGGCAACATCAGAAGATGGGATTAAATGGTATCCAAGAAGTGTTACTTGGTCGCACTATTGGAAAACAGTTATGTTTAGCAGGTTGGGTAATGAACCACATTTCTTAATGTTAGCCGATAATAATACAACAAATGCTGTTGCTAAAATAAAAACAGGGGCTCAAGCTAAGGTAAGAGCAGATATAACAGCAAGATCATTTACTGCTTTTAAGATATGGGATCCAGGCAGCGGATATACAAGTAGTAATTTACCTGTCCTTACTATTACTGATACAGCATTTATTAGTGAAGTAGAATACGAAAGTCGAATAGGTAATAAAGTTTTAGCACAACCAGATTTTGTTAACAGGGGATCAGGATATAGAACTAGTACAAGTACAATTACTATTGCAGGAGATGGGTACGCAGATATTGTTGAACAAGGAGCAAATATAGTACTACAGGGTGTTGACCCTACTTTACCTGGACCAGGAGTGCAAATTAGGATTACAGGTATTTTAGATGAAACAACAGCTGATCCTAATGATTTAAAATTGTTTGTAGGAGTTAAAGCAACAGATTTAGGCGACGATGGTACTGGAAATGGTACACGCAATGTAAGATTTCAAATAACACCAACATTAAAAAACGAATATAACCTTGCACACGGCACTACTGCTACATTGGCTCAAGAATATAGTCAGTGTAGAATTTCAGGACACGATTTCTTAGATATAGGAACAGGAAACTTCCTACAAACAAACTATCCTGACTTATATGGAGGTGGAGCATACTTTACTAGCCAGCCAGAAAATGAAGTTTTAGAAGTTACAGGAGGCAGAGTGTTCTACGTATCAACAGACCAAGATGGTAACTTTAGAGCAGGTGAGCTATTTGGAGTTAACCAAGCCACAGGTGTTGTAACAATTAGTGCTGAATTTTTTGACCTAGATGGGTTGAGCGAGTTGTCATTAGGAGGAGTTAGACTCGGAGGTACTGGTGCTGTTGTTAATGAATTTAGTACTGACGCAACGTTTAGTGCAGATAGTAATAGTATTATTCCTACACAAAAAGCTATTGCTACATTCTTAGCAGCTCAATTATCAGTTGGTGGTTCTGATTTACAAACAAATAATATTGTTGCTGGCCAGGTTTCAGTAGGATCATCAGAAAATATTATTACAATGACAGGCGGCAATTATTTGAATATAAACAGACCTGTAGTGTTAGCCGGCACTGACGCAAACGGTAATGCATCAGCAATACAAGGAACTATATTAAGTCAAATGTTATTTTTAAGGAATTTCAATGACACAGTACAATAAGATAAATAACATAGCGGAGCAGATTAATGGCAGAATTTAAACTAGGTAGAATTAGATTTGTATGGAAAAATACTTGGGTTACTACTACCCAATATTTCCAAGACGACGTGGTTGCATACGGCGGTAAAATATACATTTGTGTTGTAGGACATACTGCTGCATCTGATTTCTTTACAGATTTTGATATTAGTCCACCCAAGTGGAATTTAATAAGTGACGGCCAGTCCTGGAAAGGTGAATGGCAACCTCAAGTAGATTACATTGTTGATAATATTGTAAGATACGGCGGAAGACTATATATCTGTCAAACTAAACATACATCAGCATCTGACTCAACAACCGGATTAGAAGCAGACATTGGTAATTGGCAAATTTATGCAGAAAGTGTTGACTGGAAAGGTGATTGGTCAACAAGTTTTGACTACAAAGCTAACGACTTAGTAAAATATGGCGGCACAACTTATGTTTGTAATCAAAATCATATTTCTTCAGCTACAGTAGCAGGAGGATTAGAAGCAGATTTAAGTAAATGGGATATTTTTAATCAAGGATTTGATTACAAAGGAACATGGACTACATCTGTAAGATATAAAGTTAATGACGTTATAAAATTTGGTGCAAACACTTGGATTGCAACAGTATATCATACATCGTCTGCAGCTTTTGCAACAGATAGTTCAAAGTGGTCAAAGTTTGTTGAAGGCTTCCAATACGAAGCACGATGGACAGGGCCAGGATCATATCAACCCGGTGATGTTGTATCATATGGCGGCAATCAATATATTGCAAAAACAGAAAACAACGGAAAGCGTCCACCTACAAATACAAGTGACTGGGATTTATTTTCAGAAGGACTTAGATTTATTGGACAGTGGGGCGACGACAGTACAAATTTTGAATATGAAATTGGTGACGTTGTTAGACACGGTGGATACACATATAAAGCAGTACAAGATCACACAGGACAACAACCACCTAACACTACTTACTGGCAACTTTTTAATACCGGTATAGATTGGCGCGGCACCTGGTTAGACGATCAAGAATATTTCTTAGGAGATGTTGTACGATACGGAGATAACTCTTATGTTTGTGTTTTAGGTCACTTTTCAGAAGGCGACGACTTTTCTACAGATAGACTTGTAGATGGTGGCGCACAAAATTCAAGACCAGATTTAGATGCAACGGGTACATATTGGAACTTGTTTAGTATAGGTAGTGAACAAAGTGTTCTTTCAACAGCTGGCGATTTATTATACTACGGCGGCGCAGGACCAACTAGATTACCTATTGGAACTGACGGACAAATATTACAAGTAGGCAGCACTGGATATCCTGAATGGGCAACAGTTAATAATGCCGATGATGTTTATTATGTAGCAGAGCATGGTCAAGATAAGCCATCACCTACATACGGTAAAACAGTAGATCGTCCTTGGAGATCAATTAGATATGCCGCACAGCAAGTAGAACGAGGAACAAAAGTTCCTTCAGCTTGTAGATTACTAGAATTAAATAGAAGATTCATTCAAAGAGAAATAGTTGAGTGGACTGATAATCAAATTACAAATGGCACATCACCGTTTACTACATCGTTTGTATACGACAGTGCAAAATGTGAAAGAGACATGGGATTAATTATTGATGCATTTATTTGGGACTTAGCACACGGTGGTAATGTGAAGTCTAGAGAAGCTGCATTGAAGTATGTTAATGAACCAGGAAGTTTTTACATACTAGGGCAAAAGGAAGAAACTGTGGCAGCAATAAACTACGGACTAACATTAATAGAAAAAGTGCTTGCACAAACGGCGCCAGCAGTCAACTATCAAACAACAAACGGAGATAACTCTACAGCAGTAGTTGCACAGTATTTTGAAACTGCATTAGGAAGACAAGATAATGTAGAATACGAAAGCACAACAACAGGTGGCAGTGCAGTAGTTGCGGTTTCAGGAGGAGGCTACTAATGGCAACAATATTTGAAACAATTACAAGTTTAAAAACTGTTATAACAGATGCTGTAACAGCTGGAGTAGCAACTAATATTCCTTCAAGGATAATAAGAAACACACTGATAAAAGTTAGCACAGGAAAATATTACGAAGTGCTTCCAATAATTGTACCTGCAGAATGTTGTATTATAGGCGACGAACTTCGTTCTACAAATGTACAACCACGTAAAGCAAGTAATGCAAATTTAACTAGTGCAGACGACTTTAAATACACTTATCATAGTCTTTCTCGTATAGAAGCTGTAATAGGAGATATTACAGGCGGCGTAGCAGTAACTCCAACAACTGGTAATACTCGTACACAAGTTAGAAGTTGGCCATATGCAGAAACAGATGGACCTAAAAACGCATCAAAACAACTTGCAAGAACAATTAGAAGAAGAGTAGATATTGGTTTAGCAGATAAGTTTGAAGCAAATTTAAAACCTTCTTATGATATGGCAGTGCCTGCATATGGTTATGCAAGAGAATCATTAAAATTAAATAAAAAGTTTTTACAAGAAGAAGTAATTGCATATATTAAAGCTAACTATCCAACTTTGAAATATAGTAGGACTAAATGTAAACAAGATACTGGGTTTATACTTGATTCAATGGGATACGATTTAACCTATGGCGGAAACTGGCAAACAGTTAGAGCTGGTGAAGCATATTATGAAGGAACAAATTTACAAATTAATTCTAGTGAGAAAGCGGCTACTGTTGCAGCTTACGGGTATTTAAAAAGTATAGCACAAAGCGTAAGTAGAAATACTCCTGTAAGTCCAGTGTTAAATGTTGTAACAACACAGCTAACTCCTCCAAAGGTAGGATCTGTAGCTGCGGCTAATACTATAGCTGGATTGTTCGATGACTTTATTAATATTGTTAATACTGGATCAGGAGCTGAAACTATTGTTTATCCTACATTAACAACAGTAAGTCAATCATTAAAAGATGCAAGCCAAACTTTAGTTAACCTTAAATCCACTGTACAAAAAAATACAATCGACTTTATTAACGGACACTTTGGAAACTTCCAATATAGTAGTGCAAAGTGTCGTAGAGATTTAAATCTTATTATTACAGACACATCTTATGATGTTGCATTAGGCACAAACTATAACGCAGTGTTTAATGGAAGAGCATACAATCGTCCAAATAATGCCTACAACTTACAAGCACAACGGCCACAAACAGTTGGAGCAATAAGAAATGCAAGAGACGAATTAAAAATTAGTGTAACTACTGACGGATCATCAGCAGTAGGATCAAGTAATGCAAGTACAAGAATTCAAACAGCCTACGATGAAATTGTTGATATGATTAACAATGGATTAAGTGCTGAAAATGCATTAAGTTTTCCTAACCCTGGTGCACCGACATTTGATCAAAATAATAGAGATGCACTTGATAATCTAGTTGCAAACAAAGCATTTATACAAGCTGATGTTGTAGAGTATGTAAATAATACCTACGGATCATTAGCGTATAACGAAGGAAAATGTAGTAGAGATGTAGGTTATATTGTTGATGCATTGTGCTATGATATTTTATATACTGGTACACAAGCAACTACAAGAATAGCAGAAAGTTATTTCGATGACGGTCAGTCTCAACTTTACGGTAACGAAGTACAAACTGTGGCAGCATACAATCACTTAAAAAGTATTGTAGGTGAAATTGTACAAGAAAATTCTATAACAAAACAAACTGGAAATACTTTAACACAAACACAGCCAGGCACAGCAGCTACAGGAACACAAGAAACTGCACTAGATGCAAAAATTGATATTATTACAGCAGCAATCACTGCAGGCAACTTAAATAGTTTACCTGCTCCTGTGTATCCTCCAATTGCTTGGGCAGATGCAGAGTACGAAGTTGCACATTCAAATATTTTAAGTGATAAAGCAGACGTAATTACAAGCACAATACAGTTTATAAACACAACGTACAACACAACATTTAATTATAATCAAGCTAAGTGTTCAAGAGACATAGGATTATTAATTGATGCAGCACGTTTTGACTTTATGTTAGGTACAAACTTTGCTAGTATAAATGCTGGTCTAAGTTATCTTCGAGCACCTAGTAAAAAAGTTTTAGGATTACAAAAAGATGCTACATTGGCTGCTAATGAGTATGTGCGTACACAGTTAGTAGCAAATGCACAAATAGCTGCCAATGCAACAGCACTAGCAGGTATAAATGATGGATGGCAGTGGATACAAGATATTATCTTTAGCGGTAGTAATGAAGGCAGCATAAATCAAACCTCTGATATAGAAGTTTATAATGCTGTTAGACAGTTAGAACTTAATAAAGAATTTATAGTTGACGAAGCACTAGCATATGTAGATAATAAATTTAAAGATACTGTATTAGGTATGATTATGACTGAAGAACTTGGACCTCCAGTTGTAGAAGGACAATTTATTATCAGCGATACTAGTTGGATGTTTGAAGGCATGCCAATTAAGTTTACAGCAGGAGATGATAGTTCTGATTCTGTAGAAAATGCTAACTTGGTTGAAGATCAAACATATTTTGTAAAACATATCCATAGTAGTACAAACTTTAGTATAAGTGCAACACAGTACGGCGCAATATACACAACAACAAACTGGGGACAAGGTTTCCAAGTTGAAAAAGTCTACAATTATAATAGAGCATTATGTCAGAGAGATGTAAGAGAACATATTGATGCTATTAAGTGGGATTTACAGTGGGGACAAGAAACAAATAGAACTTATAACAAATTTGGCTTTGATGTATCACTTTACTTACCGGCAATGTATAGAACAAAACTTGGAGCAAGGTACTATGTTAATAGTGTAATCGGATCGCAAGAAGAAGATTTCTATTACTTACGTAACGGTACAGGTTTAAGATTACAAACCATGGAAGGCCTACAAGGCGACCTTGGACCTGCAAACGCATACGGTACAAGCAGACCAACAGCAGGAGCATATGCATCATTAGATCCTGGTTGGGGACCAGACGATACAAGATCTTGGATTACAGCACGTTCACCGTATGTACAAAACTGTACAACATTTGGCTTTGGCGCTATAGGTCAAAAGATTGATGGCGCTCTACATAATGGCGGTAACGACTCAATTGTTAGTAACGACTTTACACAAGTTATATCAGATGGTATAGGTGCATGGATTACAAATAACGGTAGAGGCGAACTTGTTTCAGTGTTTACATATTATTCACACGTAGGTTATTTGTGTGAAGCTGGCGGACGTATGAGAGCAACCAACGGCAACAACTCTTACGGTAAGTTTGGTTCAGTTGCTGAGGGAGTTGATGCAGACGAAACACCAGTAACAGCAATAGTTGACAACGAGAAGCAGTATAGAGCAGTTGTAGCATCTGTATTTACTGATGCTGTAAATGAAATATTACAATTAGAATATTCACATGCAGGTAACGATTATACTGAAGCTAAAATAGATATATTTGGCGTAGGCGACAGTGAAGTTCTAGTTCAAGATGAATTTAGAGATCAAGGTGTTAACCAAGTAAGAATTATTGAAGTAGATGATTCTACAGGCAATCCTGATGCAACAGCAGGTGGTAGTGGTTATTTACAAATTGCAAATACTGCACAGACTGGTAGTTCAACTAGTTTAACTATTGCAGCTACTGACGGTAGTGCAAGCACTGCATATATAGGAATGAAACTTTATATTACTTCTGGAGCAGGAGTTGGCTTGTTTGGTATTGTAGATACATACAATTCAGGATCAAAAGTTGCAACTGTAACAAAAGAATCAGATGGTACTGCAGGTTGGGATCATGTTGTTCCAGGAACAACATTTGTATCTCCAAATAGTTCATCAATTTACTTAATTGAACCAAGATTAACATTTACTGCACCATCTAGAACAGATACTACACACACTATTACTAGTGATGTTTGGAACGATGTAAAATTCTTAGAAACATCTGCACAATATAATAATCAAAGTGTTGCAACGCAAAGTGATGGTACAAATGCTACATTTAATGTTATTAGAAACGGTCCAAAATACTATTTAACTTTAAATACAGGTGGTACAAGTTACACAAGATTAGATACTCTTACAATATTAGGTACTAGTTTAGGCGGAGCCACTACAGCAAACGATATAACAATTACAGCAACAACAGTTAATAGTTCAACTGGTGCTATTGAAGAATTTGATTTTAATGGAACAGCACAAAAAGGAATATTTATTGCACTACCAGATGGTGGAACAACAGCAAAGACATCAATAGATGGTGCTACTTGGACAAGCTCAACTTTAGCAACTAGTGCAGATTACAGACGTGTAAGTAACGGATTGATCGATGATGGTTCAACTACATTCAAACAAAGTTACGCAATAGCAGTTGCTATTTCAGGCGGAGCAACAGTTGTTAACTACAGTTTAAATGGCACAAGTTGGACAGCTCCAGGAGCACAACCTTCGCTTACAGCTGCAACTTATGCTGACACAGCGTTTGGACAAGTTAGTACTACTACTGGTAGATTTATAATTATTGGAGATGGTGACAGAGATGTTTCATACTCAGATGATGGCGGAGCAAGCTGGACAACAACTACAAACGCATTACCTAGCACAGGATTTAGTTCTGTAGCATACGGTCAAGGTAAGTTTGTTGCTGTCAAACGTGGTGCACGAAATGTTGCATATTCAACAGACGGTGTTACGTGGACAGAAGTAGCTACAGGATTGCCTGCAACTGATGACTGGGAAGACATAGTATATGGTAAAGGTAGATTCTTTGCTATTGCAACTGACACAAGAAACGGTGCATTTAGTTTAGATGCAGGAGCAACATGGACACAACAAGCAATTACAACAGGTGGCTCTAACGCAGCAACACCAAAACGTATTGCTTACGGACAAGGTATGTTTATTGTTACAACAACTGATACTAATGAACTTTCATATAGTGAAGATGGCGTGTACTGGCCTACTCCATATGCAATTACAGGTGCAACATATACAGGTGGCCTAAATGCAATTGGATTTGGAAGCAATAATAGTGATCCAAAGTTTGTAGCAATACAAACAGGAACAACTACTGCACTTGGTAACTTTAATATAGGTTGTACTACAAAAGCAAGAGCAAGTGTTGCAAACCAAAAAATATTTGCTGCAAGAATTACAGAGCCTGGATCAGGTTACGGAAGTAGCGCACCTACAATGACTATTACAGATCCAAACAATATTAACGAAGCATTGTTTACAGTAAGACTGAATAGTGGAATACTAGGACAACCTACATTTATTGCTAGAGGTAATGGTTTCTTAGCAGCTAGTGCTGAAATTAATAAAGATAGTAGTAACGGCTTCGCAGACTTTTTACAAGACGGACAATTTGTTGCAGTTAGACAGCTATCTGATATTCCAGTTAACGGTTCAAACATTGTGTTTGACAACTTGCCAAGTAAAGTATTTAAACTTGTAAACGTAGTTAGTAGAGTAGGAACTAAAGACGGTTCGTACACTGCATTCTTACAATTATCACCAAACATGGAAATTGAAGATGCTGTACCTAATAACGATCCTGTGACAATGAGAATTAGATTTAGTCAGGTACGTTTAACTGGACATGACTTCCTTGATATTGGTACAGGAAACTTTGACGATTCAAATTATCCAACTAATGTTTATGGTGCACCGGTAAATACTCCGTCACAGTTAAATGAAACAGTAGCGTCAAACGGTGGACGAGTATTCTTTACAAGTACTGACCAAGATGGTAACTTTAGAGTTGGTGACTTGTTCAGTATTGAGCAGGCTACTGGTGTTGCAACACTTAACGCTGATGCGTTTAATATTGCAGGACTACAAGAACTATCACTAGGTGAAGTTACACTAGGTGGTAACTCTGCAAGTGTTACAGAATTCAGTACAGATCCGTTCTTTACTGCAAATAGTGATAATATTGTACCAACGCAACGTGCAATTAAATCATATATTGAAGCACAAATTGGTGGCGGCGGCGCATCGCTGGTAGTTAACAGTGTAACAGCTGGCGACATCTTTATTAACGGAACACAAATTACAACAGTAAGTGGCGCAACGATAAATATAACAGCGAACGTAAACTTTACTAAGAGCGTGTTAGGTTTACCACTAGCATACAATTACTTTTTAAGATAGGAGAAAAAAGAAATGGCAACAGGAATATTAGGCACACCAGCTGATGTCGCGGCAACGACAAACACTACAATTTATACTGTACCGACTGACAATTTTGCTATTGTATCTATTAATGTTACAAATAGAGCAACAGCAACACGAGATGTACGTATTGCACTAGCAGCAACTGATACACCAACTAATGCTGAATGGATTGAATACGATACAGAAATAATTGCAAGTGGTACAATTGAGCGTAGTGGTATAGTATTACAAGCTGGCAAAAAAGTTGTAGCATATGTAAACAGTACAGACTGTACTGTTATGGTGTATGGTATAGAAACATCGACAGCGTAAGGAGCAAACAATGCGTAGAATAACAACAGGTATAGTAGGCGGACCAATATTAGGACAGTTATCAGCTTTCCAAAATAACGTTTCTGGTGTTGTTGCTAACCAAGACATTACTTTGTCTCCAAGCGGATCTGGTATAGTAAAAATGAATTCACATTTACAGCTACAAGGACAATCAGATTTAAGACTAGGTGATGCAGATAGTACTCATTATGTAGGCTTTCAAGCAGAATCAACTATATCTGCAAGTGTAACTTATACAATGCCAGCAACAGGTCAATCAAACGGTTACATACTACAAACTGACGGTAGTGGTGTACTAAGTTGGACAAGTCCGGCCCTAGACATTACTGACCAAGTAGCTGCTACAGCGACATACTATCCTGCTATACTAACTGCTACTAGCGGCGAAACAACTACTTTAAGTACATCAAGCTCTAAACTAACATTCCAACCTAGTACAGGTAATTTTGGTGTAGGCGGACAAGTAAGCGGTGCATCAGCTAGTTTTACAAACAATATGAGTGCTGGAAGTATTACTGAAACATCAAGCATAGTGTTAAAAGAAAATATAACTCCTATCGAAGACGCACTTGATGCAATATTAAAACTTACTGGAAAAGTATACGATCGTAAAGACGGAAGTTCATACAACGAAGTTGGTTTAATTGCCGAAGAAGTAAACAAAGTAATACCAAATGTTGTAAAGAAAGACGCAACAGGAAATACTGAATCTATATATTATTCTAGATTGAGTGCATATTTGATTGAAGCAGTTAAAGCACTAAAGACTGAAATAGATAGCTTAAAAGGAAAATAAATGGCACAGTTTAATCTCCAAACATCATTTGATGAACTCACACTAGCAACAGGAACAACTGCCGAAAGACCAGCTTCTCCAGTTAATGGTATGATAAGATATAACACTTCAATAAGTTTGTTAGAGTTTTATGATGGATCAAATTGGAGACCTGTAACAGGATTTTCACAAGGAAGTATTGGTGGCGGCGGCCAACAAATTCTTAAAAAAGGAAATAGTATTGTTCATATGTTTACTACAACTGGTAACCATACATTCACTCCTACTCACTCAGGATACGTACAAGTATTAGTAGTAGGTGGTGGTGGTGGAACTGGCGGTGGTTGGACCGGTGGTGCCGGTGGTGGTGGAATGATTTTTAATAGATCATTCCCTGTAAGTGCCGGAACAGGTTATGGAGTTACTGTAGGTGGTGGCGCCGCCCGTAATAATCGAAATGTCGGTAGTAACTCAGTGTTCTCAACTATTACTGCTAATGGCGGAGGCTATGGCGGCTGGTGGGACGGTGGCGATGCCAGTGGCGGAGGCTCAGGAGGCGGCGGAGGTAACTCTAGTGCTGATGGTAGTAGACGCAGAGAACCAGGCGGATTAGGTATAACCGGCCAAGGCTTTCCAGGCGGCAGCGGCGTAAGATTTAACGATGATGGAACAAATATGCACAATGGTGGGGGCGGTGGTGGTGCCGGCGGACCAGGCCTAGACAGCCAAGATGAAACTAGTTGCCAACCTACACACGGAGGTCCGGGTGCAGCATCAGACATAATAGGCGATACCCTTTATTGGGGTGGCGGCGGAGCAAGTGGACCACACATCTGTAACGGCGGCGGCGGCAACGGCGGCGTTGGCGGCGGCGGAGGAGGAGCATGTCATTATGTTCCTGGATATCCAACTGTTGGTAATGGACGCGGTGGCGGACAAAGTTTAAACAAGGGTCAAAACGCAACTAATAGCGACGGTCATTCAAGATATGGCGGCGATGGAGCAGCTAATACAGGCGGCGGCGGAGCTCATGGTGGTTCTGCACACGGTGGTGGCGGCTCTGGTATAGTAGTAGTGAGGTATTAACAAATGGCAGATTTAAAAGATACAATAATTAATGACACAGGATTTTTAACACTTCCAGTAGGTAATACAGCACAAAGACCAACTCCTACATCAGGAATGATACGTTTAAATAACTCAAATAATTTAATGGAGTTTTACGATAGTGGTGGTTGGCGGCCGATTACTGGAGTTTCAAAAGGAAGTATTGGCTCTGGTGGACAAAGTATATTATACAACGCAAGTCATGGTGGAAAACACGGTGGCGTTATACACATATTTACAACCACAGGAAATCATACATTTACACCTGCATTTAGTGGAACAGTAGAAGTTCTAGTAGTAGGTGGCGGCGCAAGTGGAGGCGGACACTTAGGTGGCGGCGGAGGCGCTGGTGGACTTATATTTAATAGATCATATCCAGTATCAAACGGAAGCGGAATAGGCGTTACTGTTGGAACTGGCGGAGCAGCTAACACCTACGGTCAGTCACCTCCAGGTTATCAAGGTGGCAATAGTGTATTTGGAACACTTACTGCTGATGGCGGCGGAGCTGGCGGATCATGGAACAATAACGCAGCTCGAGCAGGTGGTTCAGGTGGCGGAGGCTGTACTGGTTCTACAGGTGGTGGATCAAATGGACACACTGGACCAAACGATAGTCGTAACACTAACATGGGCGGTCGTGGAGCTGATGGAGAAGGATTTCCTGGAGGTTCAGGTATAAGATATAATAGACAAGGCGAAGATGCACACAAAGCTGGTGGCGGCGGTGGTGCTGGCGGCCCTGGTTGGAGTTCAGAAGATGATTGTCACGAAGGACGTAATGGATCAGGAGGCCCAGGTTTAGCAAATGATATCTTAGGATACACACTGTATTGGGCAGGCGGTGGCGGCGGAGCCTGTCATATAGGAAATGAAACACACGGTTCATCAGGTGGTATTGGTGGAGGTGGAGGTGGTACTATGAATCACGGACAGCCAAGAAGACCTCCGGGCGGCAAAAGCAGTACAGGTGGCGGCATGTCATATAACAATGGTGGCGGCGTAGTCACAAGCGGTTATGAAGGCGGAACAGCAGGTGCTAACACTGGAAGCGGATCAGGCGGAGCATATGGCTCAGCTAAAATTGGAGGCACTGGAATAGTGATAGTGAGGTACTAATATGGCAGATTTAAAAAATACAACTATAGGTACAACAAATGCAGTTGAACTTCCAGATCAAAATTTATCATCTGCAACAGGAACTGCAAAACTTAGATTTAATACTACTGGTAGTTTGAATTCATTAGAATTTTATGATGGAGGCTCTTGGAGGCCTGTTACAGGATATTCACAAGGTATTGTTGGTACAGGTGGACAAACTATTAACTATACTGATCACGGTATTGTGCATATATTTACAACCACAGGAAGTCATACATTTACACCAGCTTTTACAGGTAATGTACAAGTAATGGTAGTAGGTGGCGGCGGAGCTGGCGGATATGATTGGGCAGGCGCAGGTGGCGCTGGTGGCCTTGTTTTTAATAGAAGTTTTCCTGTTAGCGCAGGCAGTGGTTATAGTGTCACAGTAGGAGCAGAAGGTCGAGGCGGCTCCGGAGGTGGCGGATCACCTACGATTGCAGGCCAAAATGGAGGCAACTCAGTATTTTCAACAATCACTGCACAAGGCGGTGGTGGTGGTGGATCTTGGAGAGGCAGTAGTCCTCCACAAGGATATGATAATGGACACTCATCTGGTCGCTCAGGCGGATCAGGTGGCGGCGGCGCCAACAGTGACGGAGACGGCAGTCGTCGTAGACACTTAGGCGGTAGAGACACAGATGGTCAAGGATATCCTGGAGGGTCAGGAGTACGATTTAATGTAGATAGCGAAAACACACACTTAGGCGGCGGCGGCGGTGGCGCAGGCGGTGGCGGAGCGAGTGCTCCTGATGGACGTCAAAACTATCGCGGTAGCTTTAGAGGAAATAATACTGCAGGTGGTCCAGGTAGAGCAACAGACTTGCTTGGCGGAACATTATATTTTGCTGGCGGTGGCGCTGGTGGCGGTCACTTAGGATGGAATGTTAACGGTAGTTCTGGCGGCATTGGCGGTGGTGGAGGCGGCAGTTTTCATCATAGTGGACCTTATGGTGGACCTAGAAAACTTGGACAAGGTGGCGGTCAAAGCCTTAATACCGGACAAAACGGATTTCCAACTGCTAGAGGCGGCGCAGGTGGAGCTCATACTGGTGGTGGCAGCGGTAGCGGCCAATGGGGATACCCAGGCGGCAATGGTGTTGTTATTGTAAGATACTAGTCTTTGAAGTAGTTATTATACAAGTATTGATTAAGAGATGGAGCAGTTTTTATAGAACTGCTCCATCTTTCTTTTTTGTAATCTAAATTTCTAATCATTTGTTGGAACTCGTCATGCAAATTAACTCGCGAAGGGAATATTTTGCCTACAACACATTTGTTACTAGGGTTCCAGTTCATTCCTGCTGCAAGACAATTTATTCCATCGTCGTCTTGTAAAAAATCTATAAAGTTTTTATTATATATACTATTAAAATAAACTCCTTGTGTTTGAAGATTACCTAGGTTAGTAAACTCAGAAACATAAGACGTTTCGCCTATCTTGCGCCAATATTCTGTATCGTTCCTATGACTTAACGCATAGTGCATACTAACAAAATGTGCATAATAATTAAATAAATCCTCACAAATAAGATTAAATTCATCGCGGTCCCATTGAGTGTATGCATTACCTCTTACTAGTATCTTTGTTAAGTTAGTTGCAAATTCGTATGTAGTAGCAAGTCCTGATGATTCTAATGGTTCAACAAACGCAGCACTTAGGCCAATAGCAACTACATTTTTAACCCATAATTTTTCGTGTATACCTGTACGTATTTTAATATCTTTAAACTCACAATCAGTAGTACTATACCCCTTTTGTTGTAGATGAGATATTAATTCACTTTTAGCATTTTCAGGAGTTACAAATTCGTCACTATATACATATCCAGTTCCTACCCTATTCCATAATGGTATATTCCAAATCCATCCATTATCCATTGCAGTGCAATCAGTTACACTATTTAACTGGGACTCTTTATCAGTATACTGTACCCTAGTTGCCCAAGCTCTGTTATTTGGCAATATATTAGAATAATCATTAAATGGAACACCTAATGTTTCGCCCAATAATAAACTTTT
>Ga0302114_10000561_pt1 | contig 25718 bp, 20 predicted proteins | sample AG5_Surface_MG_FD_203107 | JGI IMG/M metagenome (GOLD analysis project Ga0302114, IMG submission 203107) | Marine microbial communities from Western Arctic Ocean, Canada - AG5_Surface | ecosystem: Environmental > Aquatic > Marine > Oceanic | place: Canada: Western Arctic Ocean | collected...
TTTTATCGAAAGATGGAAAATCAATCAATATAAAATCGTTGGCTGGATTAGGATAAAAAATTATTTCTTCTCTTATGTCTTGGTATTCTTTATCCGAGAGATTGACATTTGGTTGATTTAACTTCAGATCCGTATAAACTCTATATTCTCCCGGGGCTAGAGTCAATGACATATATTGGTCGGTGACAATCAGAGAATCAGAACTAAAATAATCATACCAGACTCCCACATGTGGAAAATTAGGGACAACATTACGATACCAAATATCAAAATTCCCTATGACGTTGGCATTCATAACGGAATCATGCAGGATTAAACGCTTTGTTCGAGAGGTAAGACTATAATAGAAATCCTTAGTATTAAAAGTAGAAGGGTGATTTTTCCTGAGATTAATAAGGGCAGAGGTTATATCATAAAGTCTTTTTCGTTCAGGAATCTGTTGATAATTCCACAATGCGGGCTTATTACAAATACGACAAGGATTATTAATTGATATGTCATAACCCAATTCACTAAACATATATAGCATTTTTGGACCAGGGATAAGAAAGTTAAAAGCGCTGACCAATTCTGCACGTTGCAATCCCACATTGATGTCCCTAACATTATACAAATTGGGCTGACTGTTATTGCCAAGTGTATTTACATCATACATGAGCCTCTCTTCGTCATGGCTCTCCATGTAAGAAATTAAATGTGGATCATTCCAACCTCTATTTTTATAAACAGCATTTGAAAAATTTGAACTATTGGTGAATCCCATTGCTGCTTGACGATAATTATAAGTTGTATTTCCCCACAACATCATCCCATAATCTGAAAGTATTTTTTCTTCATTATTATCTCCCCAATGCTCCAGTATGACATATAAATCGGGATTAACGGTCCAAATAGTATCCGCCATTCTTTTCAAAAGAACTTGTCTCTGAATATCCCATCCTGAATTCGAGTTATTGGTGAAGCCCTTTGTGAAGTCAAAACGTATTCCATCAATATTATACTCTTGAATCCAAAACATATTCACTCTATCCATGAAATCTTGGGTTGAAATAGAGGTGTGATCAAAATCATATCCCCAGCAATAAGGTGGGTGTGGACAACTCGAATTAAACCACGGGTTATCAGCTGATGGCCTATTCGCTGCGGCATCCCAGTACATTTTCACCAATGGACTCTGTCCAAATGCATGATTGAAAACAAAATCCATAATTACTGCAATGCCTCTACTATGGCATGAGTCTATCAACTCTTTATATTTCTCCTGAGTTCCATAATATTTGTCTAATGCCATATGATATGACGGATTGTACCCCCAACTCTCATTATTTTCAAATTCATTATTTGGCATCAACTCAATAGCATTAATCCCAAGGCGCACGAGGTAGTCTAACGTGTCGATAACCATTTGATAATTTCGGTCAGTACCGCTGGCAAAGTCCCTTATTAGTAATTCATATATGATCAAATTAGACTTATCTGGAGCTTGAAAATTTGTATTCTTCCATGCATATTTTTGCTTTCCAGGATGAATAAGAGTGCAATGACCCGTTGTTAACCCTGTAGGATATGGATGAGGATTTGGATAAGTGGTATTAGGGATGCTAGGGTCATTTGCCGGATCTAGTATTAATTCTGAATACGGATCAGCCAATTTCAATTCACCATCAATCCAATATTGATATGCATATCTCGTGTTTGGAGATAGATTTAGCGTTAACCAAAACCTTTCACCATCTAAAGATTTATTCATAAAGAATGATGAATCGGGCAAAAAGTTATTGAAATCACCCAAAACATATACAAAAGATTTATTCGGAGCATTCAAAATCAAAGTCACCGTAGAATCGTTTACATAGTTAATACCATCAATTAAACCTAAAGGTGGATTGACGTAGGAAATTGATGGATTGCTGAAATAAAAAGTAGTATCTCTAACAGGAGCTTGACTCCCTCCATTATCAATTATCAGCTCTAACAAATGATTGCCTCCAGAAGAAACGATCAAATCATAATAAAAATGATCGGAATTCAGCATTGAATCTGAAGCTATTAAAATGCCATTGTCATAAAGAGAAAACATAGCATTCCCATTAGCTGCTCCATGGATTTCAATTGTATCTCCTGGATCTACAATTAGATTTTCATCAGGTATTATGAACCTCCCTAAAAGACCTGCAGAAGATTGATAAATAGTATAATAAATATCTGATCCATCAGAAGCTCTGCCCACATTATTTCCCGCTGCATCCCTAAAAACAAATGCCAGCTCCATAACATTAGTGGTCATAACAGGAAAACCATAGAAAGAAGGTATATGATAATCAATCTGGTGTTTATCATTTCCAAGATCCGTCATAAGCACTGAAGGCGTTGGTTGACCCCAAACGCCCTGAACAAATTTCCAATTAGTAGGAGATGAACTTGTCGAAGTTATAAGCCCAGTATGAGCATAAATAGGGGAAATTCCAGAAAGGGCACTATTTCCCTTTGTCGCATCATAAACTATACTAATTGTATCTTGACTTGTTGGAAAAGGTGGGTCAATTGAAAGTATTTGCCCCGTGGAATGGAGAGCAACCAGAAAAAAGGTCAATAAAACAAACTTTTTCATAAACAAATTCATACATATTCTAGTCCAAAAATCGGAAAACTTGGATACTAATTTTATTGGTGAGAACTAAACCAAGATAAAATTAGAGCAATGTGTAAACAATACACTATAGTTTATTTTACCATAAGTATAAATTATCAGATTTTCATTAAAAAATTAAAAGTAAAAGCTGTATTCCAATTTTGTAAGTCTTTATCATAGTAGCCATCGTAACCTAGGGAAAAGCCATTAAGTCCAAAACTAGATCCCGTAAAGCTTGATGATATTATTAAAAACCTTGATCTTTCTCTTTTTTCCACAGAAATATCTTCAGGGTTATAAGACTGGTAAATACCTTGACCAAAAGGAGCCATCCAGTTTTTTCCAATCCATGACTTTATATTAAGTTGCCAATCTTTCCATTTTTTGGAGACAGAATGTAAATGCCCCGAACCAAAAGCAATCTCTGAAAAACTAGATTTTGGATCATAGTAATGCAAAAAAGAATAGCTATATCTCGGTAATTTTAATGAGATATGTTGGGCACCACTTTTAATGAAAATTGTAGGGCAAACAGAAGCCTGAAATGCCATGTGACCCCTGTTTCCAGTACTTGTTGCCTCATCGACATCAATTTGACCACCGACATGTCGATACAACGCATAAAGTCGGGCATCAAAATTAGAGGCAATATAAAAATTACCTCTCGCCTTGTTCAACCGGCGATTTAATGGATCCATTTTTTTAAAGTGCAACAAACTCTGATTAATCCCAAGAACAAAGGTTTCTTTAAATGGGCTAGCAAATACTATGGCTTGATCCCAGTTCATCCATAAATCTGTTTTTGGCGAAATATATTGAATCCCATATTCAACGGGATTTATGTATGGAATCGCTGGATTATATATTGGTTCTGGAAGACCATGACCCGGATTACTTAATGAGCCAAATCTGATTTCACCAAATATAAACTGATGTCCTAAAAATTGGACCAATGCGATATGAGGATATAATTTGATTCCACCACCAAATTGCTGATTAAAAGCTGTGCCAAATTCCAGACGCCGATTATCTTTTATGCTACTTTTCCAAAAAGCATTCAATTGCAATCCAAATTGACTTCTCCCCTGTTCCATTGGATGGAAAAATTCGGTATTGCGAAAATAACCCAATGCACGAATATCAATACCTTTTATAGAATCGTCATCATACTCATATTTCTGCATTTTCGAGACTCCTAATAAAGCCGTCTCCTGAGCATGAACTGATAAATAAGCGTTTGATAATAAAACAACAAACCCTAAGTAATATTCTTTTAGCCCCATTTAATCTTTTTCTAATCTAAGTATAAAATATCTTATCTCACGAAAGTGCCACTCGCGTATACTTTACTCCACAATTTTTACCCAAAGTTTACCATTGTATTGTTTTTGTAAACCCGATGCTTTTGCTTTTTCTGCTTCCTCAGCAGTCTCAAATTTCAATATATACATGTAATACATATTATTTTTCTTATCTCTAAAAACATCCGTCTTGATACCTTTTTTTTGCATCGCATCTTTCATTCTAGTTGAAAGACTTGACGATCTATATATACCTGAAACGATATAATATCCTGGAGAACCTGCTACTACATTTTCAACGTAATTATCCTCATAATAGCCTGAAATAACACCATCATTTCTTATTACTTTATCCTTAACAATAATTGGCTCAGGCAACTCCTTTATATCAGACATTTGAGCCTCAGATGAATCTACTACTTTATCCATGTTCAAGTTCTCTGAAACATTATTATCTATTTTAACTGATTCAAAGCTCTTTTCAGCAACAGAATCGATTATTTTGATATCTGGCTCAGGAATAATCACGGAAGTTGAAGAGTCCTGTGAGACTATAGATTTTCCCTTTGTTTTGTACGAAGAAACAAGCCGTTTCATTCTAGAAGATAGTCTATTGGAATCAGGATTTGATTCCCCACTTTTATCGAAGCGATACCCACTTAAGAATTCCGGGTAATCTATTTCATCCAACTCCTCAATGGATACAAATTTCCACTTTCGATATATACCTTTTCTTGAAAGAGACCAGCTATAAATTTCTGATAAAAGACCAGTAGGGAGATCAATATATACTAATCCTGCAGCACTACCAGCGGCAAAAACTAAGTTTAGTATGTAAACTCCCAAATCTGCGCTGGCAATGGATATGGGTATCATAGCGACAGTTAACGCAGCAAAACCTGTTGATACTGCTCCAAATGTTGCATAAGGTTCAAATTTACTTCCATCATAGCGCATACGATAAGTCAATTTATAGGCTTTATAATTTCCATTATCTTCTGCTAACAAATAATTTATTCTGGGAATCCATCTCCCTTTATATTTAACCTGGGAGAATTTTGGTAGAACCAAACTCATTCCTCCGGGAGAATTTGAAAGACTTACTTTCAATGGCTCTGGATAGAAATTTCCAGCTTCATCATAAAGTGAAAATACTGTCTTATTATCATCTTTAGATCTTATATCAATTTTTTGATTTTGAGTATAATAAATAGAAGTACAAGAAGAAAAAAGAAAAAAAGGAAGAATTAGAAGATAGAGGAGTCCATTTTTCATACAATCAAATATAGATTTTTATACACAAAAAAAGGCTGAAGAAAACTTCAACCTTTTTTGTGCCCGAGGCGGGAATCGAACCCGCACCTCCATTACTGAAGAAGGGATTTTAAGTCCCTCGTGTCTACCTATTTCACCACTCGGACAATAAGATGACAAATGTACAACTCATGAATCAATCTTTGCTGAATTCACAGCATGTTTTTAGAACAAAAAAATAGCTCAAAACTGGGACTATTAATTTAATATTTGAGTTCGCATTACTTTTCTCCTCTGGCGAATGCCCATGCAATTGCTGCTCCAGATATCGCAGTAAATACGATATAAATTAACGTAGTAGTAAATACAGCATCCGTAGCGTTGAAAACTGAATATTGAGAAGCTTCATTCAAACTTTGAATACCCGCTAGTAACGCTCCTAGCCAAATGCCATTTAAAAGTCCATCTTTAAGGGTTCTGTATCCAAATTTATCCCAAATTATTACTTGCAGTAAAGTCTGTAAAAATCCTGCGGAAAATCCAGCCCAAAGAATTGGTTCAGAGAAATAAGCGTCAGGGAAAGCCTCGTGCAATGCAGCTGTTGTGGGATTAAACCATAGAGGTACTACCACAATTCCTGCCAATGCAGCAACGGATATATATCCAGCTATTAAGGGTAAAATATATTTATTCATTTTTAAATACTTCAGGTTAAAGTGATTATGAATATAAAAAATGAAAATAACAAAATATTTTTAATTATTGTAACCAACTAAAAAATCCCAACCCTGAAAAATCAGAATTGGGATTTCAATAATTAAATAATAAAGAAGTTTTTACATCATTCCGCCCATTCCGCCCATTCCCGGATCCATTGCTGGCGCTGGAGGGTCATTTTTCGGAATTTCGACAATAGTAGCCTCTGTAGTTAGAAGCAAAGCAGAAACGGAAGCAGCATTCTCTAATGCTACCCGAGTCACTTTAGTTGGATCGATAATACCGGCCTCAAACATATTGCAATACTCATCAGTTTTTGCATTGAACCCAAAATCATTTTTTCCTTCTTTGACCTTTGCAACTACAACTGATCCTTCTAGACCGGCATTAGCGACTATTTGGCGCAATGGCTCTTCTATAGCACGAGAAATAATGTTTATCCCCGTAGTCTCATCAGCATTAACTCCTTCCATGCCATCTAGAACACTAGCGGCGCGAACTAAAGCCACACCACCACCAGGAACAATCCCTTCTTCAATGGCGGCACGAGTTGCTGCAAGAGCATCATCTACACGATCTTTCTTTTCTTTCATCTCTACCTCAGAAGCAGCACCAACATATAAAACTGCTACACCACCGGCAAGTTTAGCCAATCGTTCCTGTAGTTTTTCTCGATCGTAATCACTAGTTGTTGATTCAATCTGAGATTTAATTTGACCTACTCTTGCAGCAATATCATCAGCACTTCCAGCACCATTTACAATGGTAGTGTTGTCCTTATCGATAGTCACTTTTTCAGCAGTTCCAAGCATGTCCATAGTGGCATTTTCAAGTTTGAAGCCACGCTCTTCGCTTATTACAGTACCACCCGTTAATATTGCAATATCTTCAAGCATTGCTTTACGCCTGTCTCCAAAACCTGGAGCTTTTACAGCTGAAACTTTTAAAGCTCCACGAATTTTATTTACGACAAGAGTACCTAAAGCCTCGCCATCAACATCCTCGGCAATAATCATTAAAGGCTTACCAGTTTGGGCAACAGGTTCTAGAATTGGCAACAATTCCTTCATAGTGCTGATTTTTTTGTCATAAATTAAGATAAATGGTTGCTCAATATCTGCAATCATTTTATCTGTATTTGTAACAAAATATGCTGATAGATAACCTCTATCAAACTGCATTCCTTCAACAACATCTACATATGTTTCAGTCCCTTTGGCTTCTTCAACAGTAATAACTCCTTCTTTTTTGACTTTTTCCATTGCCTCAGCAATCAAGGAACCAATTGCAGGATCATTGTTCGCGGAAATTGATGCTACTTGTTCAACTTTCTGGTTGTTATCACCAACCTCCTGAGAGTTTGATTTAAGTTCTTTAACAACAGAGGAGACCGCTTTGTCTATACCTCGTTTTAAATCCATAGGGTTCGCTCCTGCAGCAACATTACGATGACCATGTTTTATAATAGCCTGAGCTAAAACGGTAGCGGTTGTTGTTCCGTCACCAGCAACGTCCGCAGTCTTGCTCGCTACTTCCTTGACCATTTGGGCACCTAGATTCTGAATTTTATCCTCAAGGACAATTTCCTTAGCTACACTCACACCATCTTTTGTGACTGCTGGAGCACCAAATGATTTTTCAATAATAACATTACGCCCTTTGGGTCCTAAAGTTACTTTTACTGCATCTGCTAATGCATCTACACCAGCCCGCAAACCATCGCGAGCCGCAACATCAAAACGAATATCTTTTGCACTCATAACTTATAAATTTTAAATATGTTTTTTTTAAAGAATCGCAAGAATGTCAGATTCTCTCATTATTAAGTATTCTTCTCCTTCAAAACTAAATTCTGTACCGGCATATTTACCGTACAAAACTTCATTACCTACTTTCACAGTCATAGGCTCGTCTTTTTTACCATTGCCTACAGCTACGATATTTCCTTTTTGAGGCTTTTCTTGAGCTGTGTCCGGAATAATAATACCGGAAGCTGTTTTTGTCTCAGCAGCTGAGGGAGAAACGATTACTCTATCAGCAAGAGGGGTTATGTTCAAATTTGCCATATCGATATTTTTAATTTTTGACTTTTCTATAATTAGATGACCCTTTCAGATCAATATGTTTATTGCACAACCCATGCCATGAAACAAAATGGGTGTTTTTAATGTCAGCTTGACATTAGTCGGCTGACAAAAATTCAGTTTTCCTCAGCGCTTTCCGGTAATCCTAAATCAGAAGGCTGAGTAGGTTGTGCCATCGGAGATTGAAAAGTTGGAGCAGCATTGTCAATTTCTTCGTCTATTTGAGACTCTGGGGTCGTTTGGATTTGAGAACTTGGATTAGTAATGTTTACCAAAAGAACCAGAACTAACAATGCAAGGGCTAGGGTCCAGGTAGATTTTTCTAAAAAATCGTTAGTCCTCCTTACTCCGCCAAGCATATTTCCTGAGTCTCCGCCGAAAGCAGAGCTCAGTCCCCCTCCTTTCGGGTTTTGAACTAATACAACTAACATTAAGAGAACACTAATCACAATGATTAGAAGCATAAACAACGTGGTCATTTTTTGTCAAATTGAAGATTACGCATTTCAGAAATACGGGCCGCAAAGATGCCACTTTTCTGCGGAACTTTCAATTTCAATATTTCATATGCTTGAATTGCCTTAACAAAAGCACCTTGATCATAGTAATGATTTGCTAATGTCTCTGTAACTAAACCACTTACATTTGGGGTTTTTAGAGTTAAATCTGGTATGTTTTTATCACCTCTAACTGCCGATATTTTTGGATTTAATTCCAAAAATTGTTGCAATATTTTCCTTTCTGTTTCCCCATCTCTAGAAGATACAATCTCGCTTTTTGGACCATCTGTATTCAAGCTAAGTAAAAATTGAGCAAATGGCGAAAGATCTTGAAAATCTGATTTTTTATCCTCAAGAGATTTAGAGTTTTTCTTTATCTCTATGATTTTATCTTCAAGATTAGAATTATTTATGCTGATCGATGCCGTTTTGTTTTTAGTCCTTATGGGACTTTTTTTATTTAAATTCTGGGAAACATCTTTTTTCTCTGAATTCTCTTTGGTAAATGTCAATTTTTGTTTTTCAACTGTTTCATTTACTGTAAAGTCTTTTTTTTCCGTTATTTTATTCTTACCCTTTCTATTATTGCTTAGTTGTTCTTTAATAGCTCTACTTCTTAATATTTGAGCCCTTACTTTATCCGGCAAAGAGGATAAGTCTAGCGACTCAATAGATGGCTTTTCTAACTGTATAGTTTTTGTTTTAAGAGTCAATGACTTATTTAAATCTTTTAATTCTTTATCAACTGTAATCTTATTTTTTTCTATTTTTTCTTCAGGAATTTGAATCTTTATTTTACTTTCTCCCTTTAATTGAATCGAGGTTCGATCGGATAGTCTTTTTTCAATAGCAGCCATCTGCACCTCAATTGGAACTAATGGCTCTTCCGCCCAATCAAAAAGTGCAGAACGATTCATAGTTGAAACTGATGATCGATTTAATTGCGATGGAAACTTGTAAGAATCTTCTTCTTGTAAACTTCTTAAATACAAAAAATGAAAAATAGGAGCGTAAGGATATTGATCGACTAGCCCCCCCAAATACTCCGTAGATTCCTTCCCATAGCTGGATTTTCCTTTGAGTAATGAATCAATACGGTTTTTGTCCTGCCCCATTACCAATTAACTAATGATCTATTAAAAATCTTTTCAACCATTTCTTCAATGATTTCATCTACAAGAGCGTCTTCCACGGAACTTAGATCACTACTGGCAGGGAAATTTCTATAACTGGAAAAATTTTGCTCAAAATCTTTTTCTGGATCTAAGAAGTTTTTAAATCTGACTTTTACTGTCATCGAAAGTCTACTCTGCGAAATCTGGTCATTCGCACCAGGAGCTTCTGACTTTACTTCATAACCAACTATTTCACCGCTGAAGCTTAAATCCCCATTGACTTTAGTAAGGGCCAGCGGTGTCTGTCGCACCAATAATTCCTGTAATGATTCTGTAAACTGTTGAGATAGTTTAGGATTTACTAAGGGAGCAACATTATTAAATCTATCAATGCTGATGGTTTCTGCAGCACCAACATCACCACCAGTAAAAGAATAGCCACCCGAACAAGATTGAAAAATAAATAGGAAAAAAAATATACGAGCTGATTTAATCATGATTAACCTAGATTATATTGTTTGATTTTACGATATAATGTTCGCTCAGAGATGCCTAATTCTTCCGCAGCTTCTTTGCGACGACCTCGGTGTTTATCAATTGCCCTTTTTATCATTTCAACCTCTAAATTTTGAAGTGACAAATTACCATTTTGATCTTCTGCCGATTCAACATCTAAAGTTTCTTCGCTTGCTATTATTTTATTGTCTTTTTCTATAGAGGCTGCTATGGACTCCGAACCTGTTGATGAACTATGATGAATTATTGTTCCTTCCGAGGGCTCTTGATTGTCGTTTAGCCTTCCTCCTTTTAATATAGACTGAACTGCGTTTTTTAAATTACTAATATCACTTCGCATATCAAAAAGAACTTTATAGAGAATTTCTCTTTCAGTTTTAAATTCCCCTTGAGAAACAGGCGTTTCCATTCTTGCAGGAAGATTTGAACGATCAATTTCAGGTATGTAATTTCTCAAAACTTCGGCATCAATCTCTTTATCATTTTCAATAACACAAAGTTGCTCGACAAGATTTCGAAGTTGACGAATATTTCCAGGCCATCTGTACTCTTCTAAAACCCTGACAGCCTCCTGACTTAGCCTAACTCCAGGAACCCTGTATTTTTGAGCGAAATCCTGAGCAAACTTTCGAAATAATAAGTGAATATCCCCCTTTCTATCGCGCAAAGGTGGTAAATTTATTTCCACAGTATTTAGTCGATAATAGAGATCTTCACGAAATTCATTTTTTTCTATTCCTCGGAGCATATCTGAATTAGTAGCTCCAACAATTCTAACATTTATTTTCTGTGGCTTAGATGAACCAACACGAATGATTTCTCCGTTTTCCAATACTCTCAATAAACGGACTTGAGTCCCTAACGGCAATTCTCCCACCTCATCCATAAAAATAGTTCCATTATCTGCCTCCTCAAAGTATCCTTTGCGAGCCCCTGTTGCTCCTGTGAAAGAGCCTTTCTCATGACCAAAAAGTTCGCTATCAATAGTTCCTTCTGGAATAGCGCCGCAATTCACAGCAATCAAAGGGGAATGTTTTCTGTGAGACAGATGATGAATTATTTTGGGAATAGCTTCTTTTCCAACACCACTTTCTCCCGTAACTAAAACTGAAATATCAGTAGGAGCGACCTGCATTGCTTTGAAAATAGCACGATCAAGAACCTGATTAGTTCCAATAATTCCAAAGCGCTGCTTAATTTCTTGAATATTCATCAATTTAAATTTTTAACCAATTTTAAAGGTTGGCCTGTTCCTATTCTTGTGCCAGTAGTTTTATTAATAACAAAAGAAGCTCCCGCTTCAATTAAAATCTCCTCAGCCTCAGGAAATGACCTTTCAAATTTTAATTCCATATCCTTACCTGTCCATAAAGAATTCCAAATCTCTTTACCCGTTTTATCAAAAATTACAATTGTGAATCCAATAGTCAAATTTTCAACACAAAATCCATTTTTCGATATACATAATTCGATGAATCCATCCTCTTTTATTCCTTCATTTACGATATCAAAAGACAATTCCTTGTCTTCCCAAGATCCGTCTGAAAGTCTTGTTTGAGACAAAAGACATGATCCTGGAAATAAAAATATTAAAAAGAAGAGCTTATTCATAAATTTTATTTAGAAATTCCAATTAAAGTAGCAGATGTTGCTCTTTCTATTTTCACATCAACAAAGTCTCCAGGACGAAAATTCTTTTTTGGAAAAACAACCACATTATTTTGAGAGGTTCTTCCATATAAATCATCTTCAGATTTTTTTGATTTTCCTTCAACTAGCACTTGAAAAGTTTTACCTACATATTTTGATAAATTCTCTTTGCTATGTCTTTGTTGATACTCTATTATTTCAGAAAGTCTTCGTTTTTTTATTTCCAATGGAACGTCGTCTTCCAATTTTCGGGCAGCAAAAGTGTTCGGTCTTTCCGAATAAAAAAACATATAACCAAAGTCATACTTAACTAACTCCATCAAACTCAAAGTTTCAGCATGATCTTCCTCTGTTTCGCCAGGAAAACCAGTAATCATATCATGTGAAATACCGCAATTTGGAATTATTTTTTTAACCCTTTTAATTAATTCGATATATTCTTCACGATCATGTCCTCTATTCATGGCTTTAAGTATTCGACTACTTCCACTTTGAACTGGAAGATGAATGTAATTGCAAATGTTATCATGCTCAGCAATAGCATATAAAACTTCATCAGCCATGTCCTGAGGGTTAGAAGTTGAAAATCTAACACGCATTTCTGGAGCTGCTTTAGCTACCATTTTTAATAAATCCGCAAATCTCAATGCAGTGGCTTGAGCCATTGAACTTGACTTATTAAAGTCCTTTTTCAATCCTCCTCCATACCATAAATAGCTATCAACATTCTGGCCTAAAAGAGTAATCTCCTTGTATCCATTTTTTGATAAATCTATAATCTCATCAACTATGGTCTGAGGGTCACGACTTCGTTCCCGACCTCTAGTAAATGGAACTACACAAAAAGTGCACATATTATCGCAACCGCGAGTTATTGATACAAAAGCCGAAACTCCGTTACCTCCTAGTCTAACAGGCTCTATATTATCATAGGTTTCTTCTTTTGAGAGCAAAACATTTACAGCATTTCTCCCATCTTCTAGCTCACCGAGTAAATTTGGTAAGTCTCTGTAAGCGTCAGGACCAACAACTAGATCAACAAGCTTCTCTTCTTCAAAAAACTTCTCTCGGACTCTTTCAGCCATACAACCAAGAACCCCAATTTTCATTTCCGGAGATTTTTTTTTAATGCTGTTTAATTTTTTTAGTCGTTTCCTTACCGTTTGTTCAGCCTTATCTCTAATAGAACATGTATTGAGTAAAACTAAATCAGCTTCTTCAACATTTGTTGTAGTCTCATAGCCATCTTTAGTTAAAATAGAAGCCACAATTTCGCTATCCGAAAAATTCATTTGACAACCATATGATTCTAGATAAAGTTTTTTACCTGTGCTGGAACTTTCTATTATTAATGGCTCACCTTGTCTAACTTCGTCGAGTAATTTCCCTCGGCTTTCTGTTGTCTTCATTTTACAAAAATAAGTACTTTGATGCAGAAGTGACAAAATGTCAGCGAATGATTTTATACAATTTTATGGAAATGCTTCCATTACTTTGCGCTCAGAAAAAAATATCTTATGCCTAAAAACCTAGTAATCGTCGAGTCACCTGCAAAAGCTAAAACTATTGAGAAATTTCTCGGCCCAGATTTTAAAGTGGAATCAAGCTTTGGTCATATTCGTGATTTAGATAATGTGGATAGAGAAAATATGTTTTCCCCGTCATATGTTGTGAGCAAGGATAAGAAAGATGTTGTAAATAAATTGAAAAAACTCGCAAAGGATAGTGAGATCGTCTGGCTCGCTTCCGATGAAGACCGCGAGGGAGAAGCCATTGCATGGCATTTAGCAGAAACATTAAAACTAGACCCGTTAAAAACGAATCGTATTGTTTTTCATGAAATAACAAAAAAGGCAATAACAAAAGCTATTGACGAACCACGTAAAATAAATATGGAGATTGTGAATGCTCAACAAGCAAGAAGAGTCATGGATCGAATTGTTGGTTTTGACTTGTCGCCTGTATTATGGAAAAAAGTTCGAGCGGGGCTAAGTGCTGGTAGAGTTCAGTCAGTTGCTGTTAGACTAATTGTAGAAAGGGAAAGAGAAATTTTATCTTTTCAAAGCTCTAGTGATTTTCGAATCAATGCAAGTTTTTCAAATTCAAAAGGCGAATCATTCAGTACCGAATTAAATAAAAGTGCTCCAAAGGAAGAAAGTGTAGAGCCTATGCTTAAAACCTTGAACGAAAATATGTTTAAGGTTTCTAATCTTGAAAAAAAATCTGCAACTAGAAAACCGTCGGCTCCATTTACAACCAGTACTCTTCAGCAAGAGGCTTCAAGAAAGCTTGGCTATCAGGTGAATCGAACGATGTCATTGGCTCAAGGCCTATATGAATCTGGATTAATCACATACATGCGTACCGATTCCTTAAACCTCTCGCAAGACGCTATAGATGAGACATCTTCAGTGATTACAGAAAATTATGGTCAGCAATATGTTCAAGCAAGAAAGTATAGCACAAAAGCAAAGGGAGCACAAGAAGCTCACGAAGCTATAAGACCGACAAATATGTCTAAAAGTGCAGGAGGAAATGATGATCAACAGAAAAAACTTTATGATCTCATTTGGAAAAGGACTATTGCGTCTCAAATGAGTGACGCAAGACTAGAAAGAACAACTGCGGAGATAGAAAATGATTCCGGCCTTAAGTTTGTGGCTAGGGGTGAAATGATTTCTTTCGATGGGTTTCTTAAAGTCTACAAAGAGAAAATTAATGAAGATAACTCTGGCCTACTACCGAATTTAGAAAAAGGTGAGATTATTGACTTAATTTCCGCTACCGCAACCCAGAGGTTCACAAGACCTCCAGGAAGATTTTCCGAAGCTACTCTCGTTAAATCAATGGAAGAACTTGGAATTGGAAGACCTTCAACTTACGCACCTACAATCACTACAATTCAAAAAAGAGGATATGTTCAAAAAGGTGATTCTGAAGGAATTGAGCGTACTTTTTCCAAAGGAAGCTTTTCTGATCAAAAGTGGAATTGGGAACAGATAAAAGAGAAGGCAGGATCTAATAAGGGAAAAATGGTCCCAACAGATTTAGGAAACTTGGTGACAGATTTTTTGAATCAGCATTTTGCTCCTGTGATGGATTATCAGTTTACAGCAAAAATGGAAAGTGATTTCGATTTAATATCAACAGGATCAGCTCCATGGACGGAAGTATTATCGGACTTTTATTCAGATTTCAGTCCTTTAGTTGGTAAAGCTGGAGATGCCGAAAGAGAAAGCGGACAACGCACTTTAGGAATTGATCCTGATTCAGGAAAAAATATTTATGTCCGACTCGCTAAGTTTGGTCCAGTTATTCAGGTTGGAGAGATATCTGATGAAGAAAAACCAAAGTTTGTAGGACTTCCAAAAGAATTTGGATTGGAAACAGTAACGCTGGAAGAAGCTCTGCCTCTTTTAGCTTTGCCAAGAATGGTTGGAACCTACAATGGAGAAAGCATTATAGCTAATAATGGCAGATTCGGAGCTTATGTTCAGGTCAAAAAAAAATTTATTAGCCTTCCCCCCGAAATAACTCCATTTAATGTTTCTGAATCTCAAGCCATTGAACTTATTGTTGCCAAGGCTGCGGCTGATGCAGCAGCCCAACTAGCTGTTTTTGAGGGCCCCGATGGGATTATAGAAGTCCGAAAAGGTCGCTTTGGCCCATATATTAAATTCAATAAAGGGAATTTTAAGATTCCAAAAGATATTGATGCAGAGTCACTGACTCTCGAAGCTTCTTTGAAAATAATCGAAGAAGCCCCCGCTAAGAAATCAAAACGATCAACCAAAAAATCCTCGAAAAAGTCTTAGAGTATGTGGCAAGAAGTTCTCAGTCCAATATCGCAAGAGTTAATTAGCGAATTTAAATCTGGATCACTTGCAGAGAGCTTGAATATTTACACAGAAGAATCAAACTTTCCAGATTTAACAAGCAATAAGGTGACCATTATAGGAGTTCCTGAAGATCGAGCAAGCCTCAGACATAAAGGAAGCAGCGACGCAAGTAATGCGATTAGAAAACAGCTTTACTCTCTTTATCCAGGTTCATGGGAAATTAATATTGCAGATATAGGCAATATAATTCCAGGAAGAGATATTGTAGATACAATAGCTGCTCTTGAGGAAGTTTGCGTAGAGGTCTTAAAACACAACTCGATACCTCTTGTACTTGGAGGAAGTTCAGATTTAGGCTTTGCTATTTATCGGGCATTCGTTAGGCTTGAACAAACCATTAACGCCACAATTTTAGATAGTAGAATTTCTCTAGAATCAGATGAGAAAGAATTGAATTCAGATAATTATTTAAGTCATATTCTAACATCTAAACCACATAGACTTTATAATTTATCTCACATCGGTCATCAAACTTATTATGTTCCTCCCCAAATCATTGGCCTGCTTGAACGTATGCATTTTAGCACCTGCAGACTTGGAGAAATCAGAGGCAAGATTCATCTAATTGAACCTCTAATGAGAGATGCAGATGTTGTTTTTTTTAACAATCAAGTGATTAGAATGGCCGATGCACCAGGTCAATCCGAACCAACACCAAATGGTCTAACCGGAGAAGAATTTTGCGCAGCTATGCGCTATGCAGGGATGAGTGATAAACTCTCAGCAACTGGACTATTTGATTTTAATCCGAGGTTGGAGAGCAGTGATCAAAACGCGCAACTCTTGGCCCAAAGTATCTGGTACTTCTTTGACGGGGTTGATTGGAGAAAAGGAGACTATCCATTTAGATCAAAAACTGATTATACAAAGTTTACAGTATTAACAGAGGGCCTAGATGAAGAAATTATTTTTTATAAATCACCCTGGTCAGAAAGATGGTGGATGGAAATCCCGGCTCACCCTGGACAAGATGCAAAAAACAGCCTAATCCCCTGTTCTATTGATGATTATAATGCTGCTCGAGAAGGTGAAATACCCGATAGATATTGGAAAGCCATTCAAAAATCCATGTAGATTGATTGCTATCATCAATTAGAATAATTCATTTTGTTTATCAAATTCGCTTTATGGTGCCATTTAATTTCCTATTTTTAGCGTTCAATCAGCATTCAATGGTAATCCGTAGATTTTTTTTCGCAACCTTATACATTGTTTTTACTGTAACAATTGCAGCTCAACAAGATGTGCAATACACTCAGTATTACCACAATCAAGTTGGTTTCAACCCAGGAGTTGCAGGCAATGCAGGTGCCATTAACCTTAATGTTGGGCATCGATCACAATGGGTTGGGTTTGAAAATGCTCCTACGAGTCAAAATATTAACGCAGACATCCCATTAGAAATTTTACACGGAGGGTTACTGGTTAACATCGTTAATGATCAAATTGGGTTTTTCCAAGATATCGCTGCAGCAGTAGGTTACGCTTACCAATTGGAATTAGGTCCAGGAAAATTAGGAATAGGACTTTCTGTTGACTTTAAAAACAAAAATGTAAAAGCTGCTCAATGGATTTATCCTGACGGAACTAGCGGATCCAGTGATCCATCTGTTTTTGCGCCCAACGCCACAGCCATGACTCCAGAAATGAATTTCGGTGCATATTATTCCACAGATCTTTGGTATGGCGGATTGTCAACGAGTCGCTTATTGCAAAGTGAAGCGAATCTAGGAGCTACAGCAGCTTTCAAGAGTAAATTACATTATTATTTAACTGGCGGGATTAACATTCCATTTAGGGACCTTGACTTAGTGCTTTCTCCAAATGTTTTGATGAAGTCAGATCTCAACTCCAATGTTTCTTTAGATATTAACATAAATGCTCTAATTCAAGAGAAAATATACGGGGGTCTTGGTTATAGGAATCAAGATGCTTTAAGTGTGATGGCGGGTTATCAAATTCTTCCTTCCCTAAGGCTAGCCTACTCCTACGACATAACAACATCATCTCTTTCTGCATACAGTGGAGGTAGTCATGAGATATTTCTCAACTATAGTTTTAATATTGAAGTGCCACCTCGCATTCAAGGAAGCTATAGAAACATTAGATTTTTGTAAATTGGCAAACTTTTTGCGATAGAATATTATGCATATGAAAAAAATCATTCACACATTTAAATTTATACCTCTTGCGGTTGTTAGTCTTTTAATCTCTTGTTCTGGTTCGAACCACGGAGAACTAGTTGGAGTCCAAAATCGACCAGATTTTTATCCATCAGATCCGTATGGAATGGTTTATATTCCTCAAGGGTCATTTAATGCGGGAAATGCAGATGTAGATATTCCTGCGACGTTAACAGCTCCAACTAAGACTGTGAGTGTTTCTTCATTTTATATGGATGAAACAGAGATAACAAATAATGAGTATCGGCAATTTGTTCATTGGGTAAGAGATTCTATTTTACGATACAGACTTGCTGAAGGATTAGTTGAAGAATATGAATATATCTCTTATGCTGATTTACAAAACCCTACATATTTTGAAGAATATGTAGGAATAGAGTATCCAGACTCAATGCAATCGCACCTCGACTGGAGTAGACAACTAACTTGGGACACCAAGAGGTTCCCATCAATTGAATACACAGAAGTTCTCGAGACAATGTATCTGGCACCTGAGGAAAGATATTTAGGCGGTCGAATGTTAGATTCACGTCAATTGAACTATTTATATTTTTGGATTGATAAGCAAAAAGCTGCCAAGAAATCGAACCGAGCAAATATGGATTTCACAGATGTTGATGCTGATGGGATGACATACAATTATAAGGACTATATAAAAGATGGTCAAAGTATATCTGATCGATCAAGTTTTTTCGAAAGTGAGACCATAAATGTTTATCCCGATACATTGGTTTGGCTTGCAGATTTCACTTATTCTTTCAATGAGCAAATGCATGACAGCTATTTTTGGCATCCAGCTTACGATAATTATCCAGTAGTTGGAATAAATTGGAAACAAGCCATGGCATTTTGCAACTGGCGCACGAGATATAGAAACGAATATCTAAAAGAGAACAATGATTTTCAAGAAAGTGAGTTTAGATTACCAACCGAATCGGAATGGGAATATGCAGCCCGAGGTGGATTTGAATTAACTACTTATCCATGGGGCGGTCCATACACGACTAACAGTGCTGGTTGTTTCTTAGCGAACTTCAAACCATCTAGAGGGAATTTAACTTCTGACGGGGGGTTTCATCCAGTAAAGGCCACATCCTATGAGCCAAACGGTTATGGTTTATATTGTATGGCGGGCAATGTTGCAGAATGGACAAGCACAGCTTGGGATGAAGCTAGTTATTATTATGTTGGAGATTTCAACCCAGATTTTAAATACAATGCTGACGACAATGACCCTGAAACTATGAAACGAAAAGTTATTCGCGGTGGATCATGGAAAGACATTGCAGCATATCTTCAAGTAAGTTCTAGAGAATATGAATATCAAGACACAAATAAATCTTACATAGGATTTCGCACAGTACAAAGTTTCTTGGGTCGAGACGCAGGAGACTTTTAATTTAGAATTATCTAAATATTTAATCAAATTCATCAATAATTAATTAAACCTAAATAAAATGGCATTAATCGACGTAGATGGTAAGCGCTTTAAAAACTTCATGTCCAAATTATATGGATGGGGAGCAGCAGTTGTAATTATGGGTGCACTTTTCAAAATCATTCACCTTCCAGGAGCCGATCTCATGCTGATTATAGGTCTAACAACAGAAGCTGTAATATTTTTCATCTCAGCTTTTGAGACACCAGGAAAAGATTTTGACTGGTCGCTCGTCTATCCGGAACTGTCAACTGCAGATCTTAATGAAGGAAAAGGTCGACGTGGAACTGCTACTCAAGAGTTAGACAAAATGATGGAAGAAGCTAAAATCGGACCAGAATTGTTGACTAGTTTGGGTGATGGAATGCGTCAATTAAGCGACACTGCTTCATCTTTAAATTCAGCCACAGATGCGGCTGGAGCAACTTCCGCTTACAGCGATCAATTGAACAGTGCCGCAAAAAACATGGAAGCTTTGAATGCCCTTTATGCAGTTCAGTTAGAGAACACTACGAGTCAAGTTGAAATTCAAAATAGCCTGATGGAAAAACTTGGATCTTCAATGAATGAATCAGAAGCTTTAGCTCAAGAGGTTGGGAAACTTTCAGGAAATTTATCCCAGCTGAATAGTGTTTATGGCAATATGCTTTCTGCAATGAGTGGTAAAAGCTAATAATCACTAACTTTCTGATATTCAAAAAATAACAAGTTAATTATCTCTTAGAATAAAACAAAATGGCTTCAGGAAATTTATCTCCCCGTCAAAAAATGATCAACATGATGTATTTGGTGTTGACAGCTATGTTAGCATTGAATGTTTCAAAAGATATTCTAGCGGTTTTACATAAACTTGATGTAGGGATGTCTGCAACTGTTAGAACTGTTGAGGAGGGAACTAAAACTATCTACGCGGCAATAGAAGCTCAAGTATCAGAGAATGATCGAGCGGTGCCATTTAACGAAAGAGCCCAAGTTCTTCGTTCGAAATCTAATACAGTTGAATCCTTGCTTGTAAAAGCTCGGGAAGACATGATTGCCGAAACTGGCGGAATAGATACTGCTGACGATAATCGATTAAAGGGAGAGGATAATAGAAGTGTATCAAATAACTACATGTTAAACGATAAAAGTGTAGGTGGTCAAGGAGCTGCAAAAGAAATCAAAGAAAAATTAACAGAATATCGTTCATTTCTTATTGCGGAAATAGAAGCAAATCCTTCACCAGTTACCGAAGAACTTATCGGAGAAATAAATCAGGCATTTGACTTTCGTGATGTCAAATCGGGGAAAGGGAAGAAAGAGACTTGGGAAACAGCCACCTTTGCAGATCTTCCTCTTGCTGGTGTTATACCATTTATTACTGACCTTCAGTCCAAAGTTAGACGGATGGAGGCAAGAGTTGCAGAATACTTTTACAGTCAAATCGACGCTTCTGCCTTAAAATTTGATGGAGTGAGAGCTGTTGTAATGCCGAAAAGCACATACATAACTCAGGGTGAGATCTATGAAGCTGATGTATTCTTAGCAGCTTACAATAGTGGAAACCAGCCGGAATTTACTGATATCATTCCAGAAGAAATAGTTGATGGTGTAGGTAAGATCCGTTTCTCGGCCAAGGGAATAGGTTCGAAAACACTAACAGGAAGTATGACTCTACCTGGTGATGATCGCGTTTACAGTTATGACGTGGTTTATACCGTAGCTCCACCTAGTGTTGTAATTTCTCCCTCCAAGATGAATGTTCTTTATCGCAACGTCATTAATCCATTAGAAATTTCCGTACCGGGAGTTGCTCCTTCTGATATAGTAGTTAACGGACCTGGAGTAAAGGGAAGCAATGGGAAATACAATGCTGATATAACGAAGATAAAGGGTAAGGAAATTAAAATCTCTGTCTCCGTTAAAGAAGCCAATGGCAAATTACGTAGAGCTGGATCAAAATTATTTAGGCTCAAGGGATTACCGCAAGCAGTAGGCTCCGTATTTAAAAAGAATCAAGGAGTAATGTCATCGAGTTTGTTAAGCAAGGGTAAAGTAGAAGCTGAGTACCAAGACTTTCCGTTTGATTTGCCTCTAACAGTTGTCTCATTTGAACTCAAGATGGACGGACAACCACCGATGCAGGTCAAAGGTGATAAAATACCCTCGAAGGCTAAACCGCTTATTCAAAAATTACGACCTGGAAGTAGCGTTCAAATTCGTAAAATTATTGCGAAAACACAAAAAGGCGCAAGAATTTCTAGAGTCGGCATTGTTTCAATTGACGTTCAATAATTATGAAAAATTTTCTCATTGTTTTTTTCTTTATCGCTTCGAGTACGATTTGGAGTCAAGTCATATCACCTGAAGATGATGGCTTAGTTCCAAAAGGAGATATACACTATTCCAATACAAGAGTAATTCCTTACCCTTTTCTTAGACAAGACGATATGATGTGGGCAACTCGTCATTGGGAAAGAATTCAAGTCCAAGAAAAGTTAAATCATCCACTTTATTACCCAGTAGTTCCTCTCCCCGACAGAAAATCAATGTTTGATGTTATTAAAGACGCAATACTTGTTGAAGGCAGCATTGTAGAGGTTTTTAGGGATGATCTCTTTGAACTACCCCTTAGTAATCAAGAGGTCGAACAAATTATCTTCAGAGTGGACTCTCTTACTGACCCCGATGATCCAAGCATTCTCCTCGCAATTGACTCTATAGAATTAAAAGCGCCCAATGTCGTGGCATGGGAATTAAAGTCTGATTGGTATTTTGACAAGCAAAGAGGTGAAATGAAGAATCGGATTTTAGGAATATCACCTGTAGTGAAAGATCCATCTACATCTGAGATATATAATATTTTTTGGATTTGGTTTCCTGATGCCCGTCAGGCACTTTCAACAAATATTGCTTATAATCCGGATAACAATACTAGGAGGTTGACCTTTGATCAAATTATGCAAATGAGATATTTTAATTCAGTAGTATTTAAAGAAGATAATGTATACGACCGGACTATTGATGATTATAAACAGAATAGACCAATGGAGCAACTATTGGAATCCAAGCGCATCCGTGAAAGTTTAAGAAATTACGAACACGACCTTTGGCAATTCTAATTGCTAAAATTTTAATATTACCTAAAAGGCCGCATATAGCGGCTTTTTAACATTAAAAACTATGCATTTCGCATTAATAGGTCAAGGTCTTGCGGGTTCTTCTCTCGCTATAGAAGCTGACAAACATGGTCACGACATTACATGCTTTGACTTAAGTAATAATAACGTAGCCTCCCGAGTTGCAATAGGAATAATTAATCCATTGGTTCTAAAAAACCGTACCGTCTTTGATAAGTCTGAAATTTTAATTAACCATTGTTTATCCTATTATGCTGAAGTAGAAAAAATGCTCCAAGAACCATTTTTGTCAAAGAACCTTATTCGAGAAGTCTTATCTAGCCCTTCTGAGGTTGCGAATTGGATGTCTTTGTCTAAAGATGCCAATCTTGAAAAATATATTGGATCAATTGAAACTCCCCACAAATCATTAGCAGCTTTAGGGCTAGGTATTGTCAAAAATAGCCTAAGACTTGATGTTAAAAATTATCTCCAAATAATAAGAAATTGGCTCAGCAAACAACATAATCTACAGAATGAAGACGTCACGAATATATCGGTATCTAAAAATGGAGTGATTGTAAATGGCCAAAAATTTGATGGCTTATTGTTAGCTGAGGGCCTCAGAGCAAAGTGGACGCAAAAGATATTTCAACCCCTTCAATTTAGTCCATCAAAAGGCGAAGGCTTGATAATTGAAACCACTAATACTCATATTGACTTTCCCATTCATCGCAATACTTTTCTTTTAAAAGAGAATGAGAATAGATATACTGTTGGTGCTACTTTTAACAGAAAGGATCTTCAAACAGGCCCTTCGAAAGCGGGAAAAGACTTATTGATTCAGGAATTATCATATTGGTTTCAAGATGACTTTAAAATTGTCAACCACTGGTCTGGATTGAGGCCGACAATGAAAAATAGAAAAATTTGTTTTGGTTGGCATAAAGAATTTCCCAATATAGGGTTTCTTAATGGGCTTGGATCCAGAGGAGCATTGACTTCACCTTACTACAGCTCACTACTTTGGTCACAACATCAAAATCATAAAAAAAGGTGAGCTTTTGAAAAATAACATATGACTTAAGTTAAAAAAATATTTAAAATTTAAATAAATAAAGTTGGCATTAAGATGATTACGGTTTGTTACTTTTGTCATCCAAATGCTAAGTGTAAATCAAGTTGGTCTGGCCTTCGGAGGAACAGATCTTTTCAAGGACATATCATTTCAAATCAACCCTGGAGAAAGGATTGGTTTAGTCGGTCGAAATGGAGCCGGGAAATCCACTCTATTAAGTCTTATTGCAGGAAAGATATCTGTTGATTCTGGCAAAATATCATTCCCGAATGATTTTAAAATTGGTTTCTTAACTCAAGATATTCCACCTTCGGCAGAAAATACTATTTGGGAAGAGGCTGCATCTAGCTTTAAGGAGATTCAATCCCTAGAGTTTAAAATGCAAGAGCAGACCAAGGAACTCGAGACAAGAACGGACTATGAAAGTCCTGCCTATATGGATCTAATTGATAAACTATCTTCTAATCAAGAAACTTACCAAATGCTTGGCGGTTATACATACCAAGCAGAAATGGAAAAGGTCCTCATTGGTCTTGGCTTTTTGGCAAGTGATTTCCATAAAGCTCTTTCATCATTTTCTGGTGGATGGCAAATGAGAGTTGAATTGGCGAAAATATTAATGCAGAATAATGATGTTCTTTTATTAGATGAACCAACAAATCATTTAGATATCGAGTCCATAATGTGGTTAGAGCAATTTCTTGCAGATAGCCCGCAAGCCATTATTCTTGTTTCACATGATAGAACATTTCTCAATAATGCAACTACTAGAACACTGGAGATTGTTCTAGGTAAAAGTTATGATTTCCCATGTCCTTATTATAAATACTTAAGTCTTAGAGAAGAAATTCGAGAAAAACAAAGGCAAGCAAAAGCCAACCAAGAAAAAGAAATAAAACAGACAGAAGAACTAATAGAGCGATTTCGATACAAAGCTTCCAAAGCATCATTTGCTCAAAGTTTAATAAAAAAATTAGATAAAATCGACCGTATCGATGTAGATGAAGAAGACACACGTAACATGAGATTCAAGTTTCCACCAGCTCCCCGTTCTGGAAAAGTTGTCGCAAAACTCGTTAATATTCACAAGCATTATGGATCAAAGCACGTTCTTAAAGGTTTTGATATGGAAATCGTTAGAGGTCAAAAGATAGCTTTTGTCGGACAAAATGGTCAAGGTAAATCAACACTTGTCAAAGTTCTTGCGGAAAATTTAGACTTTATCGGCTCCATTGATTTAGGACACCAAATCGCATTAGGTTATTATGCGCAAAATCAGGCTGAAGCTTTAGATGGATCTAAAACTGTTCTGGAAACAATTGAAGATTCTGCCCCGGAAGAAATGCGCAGTTCTGCTCGAAAAATGCTAGGTAATTTTATGTTTACCGGAGATAATGTTGGTAAGAAGGTGTCCGTTCTCTCCGGTGGAGAAAGAGGTCGGCTTGCATTATGTCAATTGATGCTAAATCCTATTAATTTTTTAATTCTGGATGAGCCAACAAATCACTTAGATATGCAAGCTAAAGATGTATTAAAACAATCTTTAGCAAACTATGACGGAACCTTAATTGTAGTCTCTCACGATAGAGAATTTTTATCTGATTTAGCTGATATAACCTATGAATTTAAAGATGGTAAAATTAGACAGCATTTGGGTGGTATCGAATATTTCCTTGATCAGAAAAAAATGCAGAATATGCGACAAGTTGAATTAGGGCTAAAAGAAAAGCCAGTTTCAAAATCAGGGCAAAAAATCAAAAATAAACGAGAATCGCAAAATGAACTTAAGAGAATTGAGAAAGATCTAAAAAATGCGGAAAAATTAGAAAAAAATGCTCAAAATATATATGAAGATTTTCAAAAGGAGCTAGATTCTCTAGAAAATATTTTGTCAAACCCTATAGAATTTAAAAAGATGTCTGAGGATCCAGATTTTTATATGAATTATGAGCAGCTCAAAAAGAAATTAGATGATTCTTTCATAGCTTGGGAGAGAGCAGTCGAAAAAAGTTCTTCTCTTCAAAAGGGATTGGCGAAAATAGAAGCGTAACTTGATGAGATGAAAAAACTGTTTCAACTTGTTTTAACATTTTTTACTTCATTGACGATAATGTCCCAGACTGCATCAGATACAAAACTCGTAGTGTCTATTGTGGTTGATCAAATGCGTGCCGATTATTTAACTCGGTACTCGCACCTTTATGAAGGCGGGTTTAAAACGCTACTCGAAGATGGTGAGGTATTTTGGAATGC
>Ga0302114_10000562_pt1 | contig 25680 bp, 26 predicted proteins | sample AG5_Surface_MG_FD_203107 | JGI IMG/M metagenome (GOLD analysis project Ga0302114, IMG submission 203107) | Marine microbial communities from Western Arctic Ocean, Canada - AG5_Surface | ecosystem: Environmental > Aquatic > Marine > Oceanic | place: Canada: Western Arctic Ocean | collected...
AGACTCATCAATCAATCAGAACGTAGGCGACATCCGACGGGTGAGATTACGCAACTTACGCAGCGATTTCAATTCAACCTGGCGGACGCGTTCACGCGAAACATCGAGCAAACGGCCAATTTGAGCCAAGGTGTGGCGCTCATTGCCGTTTAAACCAAAACGCAGGGTGAGCACGTGTTGCTCCTGCTCACTGAGATGGCTCAACCAGCGGCCAAGTTGTTCATGGTGAATGCGCTGCTCGACTTTATCGAGAGGCTCCTCCGCTGAAGAATCGGCAATCAAATCGCCAAGGAAACTGCGGCCATCCTCTCCATTCACAGGAGCATCGAGACTGCTTGTGGTGAGAGCTTGGCGCAGCAAGGAGTCGAGCTCCTCAAGAGGCATATCCAGCGCTTCTGAAATCTCAAGGCGGCTCGGCATTGCTCCGAGCTTGTGCGCAAGATCCAGACTCACTTTGCGAATGGTGGTGAGACGCTCGCTCAAGTGCACCGGCAAGCGAATAGTGCGTGACTGGCAAGCGATTGCCCGAGTCATGCTCTGGCGAATCCACCAAAATGCGTAGGTCGAAAACTTATATCCACGGGTTGGATCAAATTTCTCAACAGCCCGTTCCAAGCCAAGGGAACCTTCTTGGATGAGATCGAGAAGCTCAAGGCCTTTGCCTTGATATTTCTTCGCGACACTCACAACCAGACGAAGGTTTGCCTTCATCATCCGCTGCTTAGCGCGCTGACCAACGCGAATCATGCGGCGATCCTTGGAGCTGAACTCCTCGCTGTCAGGAGCAACAGAGCCGTCCTGCGTCAGCTCCATAAACTTCTGAACCTGATTTCCAAGCTCGATTTCTTCAGCAGCGGTCAGCAGTGGTATTCGGCCAATTGTCGATAGGTACCAACTAATCGGATCACTGCTTCTGCGTCTCTGGGTCTCGGAGGTCCGAGCTGTTGAGGAAACCATGTCAACTCGTCTCTTTGGCGTGGAGAGATTTTGCTATGAAAAAACGATAAACCCAAATGCTTCAGCAACCCTTCAGATTCGTGAAAGGAAAACGACACAATTGCGCGTTTTGAATTGTGTGCATTCGGAAACTTCTTCAATTTTTTAATAATTAATTCGCACAAATCCTACGGGTGAGTTCAGCAAGAGTTTTGGCAATCTCACTGGCACTACTGGCAGTTTCACTCGTTCGTGACGCCTCGGCATGCAACAAAGCCGCAGCGGCAAGAGCGGTTCCCCGCGGCTCCTGTCCACAAGCCAGGCAACGCGCCCCCCAGCCAACGGCAAATCCAGCCAACAGATCACCCAGGCCCGTACGAGCCACCTGCTCCGACGTATCAACGAGTTGATGCACCACACCATTCGGATCGGCAATTAACGAGTGAGCCCCCTTAAGCAGTACAACCGCTCCGCTTTCTGCCGCAGCCCATTGCGCGCACTCCAGCGGTTCCCGCCCAATGAGATCAGGAAACAGTCTTTCAAATTCACTCCGATGCGGGGTGATCCAGGTTGGGAACTCGCGCTCACAAAGCCAGCGCCAGCCGTGCTTTGAAGCGGCCAAGGCATTGAGCCCGTCGGCATCCAGTACGAGTAGCCCTTCAAAGGACACCAAGGGCTCTGCCCAGGCATCCCACTGCCCGTCTAGCGCTCCAAGACCAGGCCCCAGCAAAAGCGCATCCAAACGGGAGAGATCAGCATCAGCTAGCCATGGCCCCCAAGCCAATCCCCCCGATGCGGTAGCCGGCAATCCAGCCGACAGCACCAACTCAGGAATCCATTGCCAGATCGCATCCGCGACGGCCTCAGGCAACGCAGCTTTCAGACTTCCCACCCCACTGGCCATGGCCCCATATGCCGTCAGGAGTGCTGCGCCGCGATAGCTATCGCTTCCTGCCATCAACAGCACACGGCCGCGCTGGTATTTCATCGCCGTTGGCGCGTCTTGGGGAACCGGCAGAGTCGCCAGATCCTTTGCCATCACCCGCAGCACAACCGCTGACTCGAGTCGCTCGATCAACTGGGGGGGAACACCTGGATCCAAGCGATGCACCCGCCCCACGTTGGCCAGAGCTGCGTCCTGAACCAACCCCCGTTTCACCAGGCCCACGCACAACGTGTCGGAGGCCACCGCCCCACCTCCGACCTCCATCCAGCCGTGGTTGGAATGCATCCCCGCAGGCACATCCAAGCTGATCAGCCGGCCCGGCTGAACACGCTCGCGTTCGCTGAGCAAAAACGCCAATCCTTCGGCGAGCGGACGATGTTGTCCCAAGCCAAACAGAGCCTCCACCCAGAGAGCTGAATCCCTTGGATCCGGCTCCGTCTCCAAAACAGTTGTGCCAAGCCACTCGAGATGACGCCAATGCGCTTGGGTGAGCGCTTGCCGGAGCGGCAGCGGGGCCCACAGCCTTACCTCCACTCCGGCATGCAGCAGTCGTCTCGCCACCACCAACCCATCACCACCGTTATGGCCAGGTCCCACCAACACCAACACGCCCTGCTCCAGACGCTTTCGCCTCTGAAGACACCAATCAGCCATCGCCTGGCCAACGGTCTCCATCAAGGCGGCAACGGGCAAACCACTCCCCAGCCATTCCTGCTCCAAGGCCAACATTTGTTCGGCGCTGACGAGCCAGTGCTCCGCATCAAGGGAAGGCCAGACCAAGCCAAAACACCCGGGCCCTCACTATGGAGTCATATTGCGATGCCCGCCCATGTCGGCCGAGGCCATGAAGAGCGCCCTCACAACAACCCCAGCCGGTGCCGAGGCCCTGGAGCGATTGCGCCAATGGCCTGGTGAGCATCGTGTGGCCGTCGGCCTTTCGGGTGGGGTGGACAGCTCACTCACTGCAGCATTAATGGTGGAAGCCGGCTGGGAGGTGGAGGGGCTCACGCTTTGGCTGATGAGCGGTAAAGGAGCATGCTGCGCCGAAGGCCTGGTGGACGCTGCCGGAATCTGTGAACAGCTCGGGGTGCCCCACCACGTGGTGGATTCAAGGGATACGTTCGTTCGCGAAATCGTTCAAGGATTGGTTGATGGCTACCGGGCTGGCATCACACCCCTGCCCTGTTCGAAATGCAACCGGTCGGTGAAATTCGGGCCGATGATCGCCTGGGCCGAACGGGAACGCAATCTTCCCAGGATCGCCACAGGCCATTACGCCCGCATCCGTCTGGACAGGGAAGACGGCCGCTGGAAGCTGTTGCGAGGTCTCGACAGCCGCAAAGACCAGAGTTATTTCCTCTATGACCTGCCTCAGGAGGTCTTGGCACGCGTGGTCTTCCCACTCGGTGAACTCACTAAGGCCGACACCCGACTTGAAGCCGGGCGCCACGGATTACGCACCGCCGACAAGCCAGAAAGCCAAGACCTATGCCTGGCCGATCACCACGGATCCATGCGCGCGTTCCTCGATGCCTACCTTCCGCCACGGGACGGCGAAATCGTGCTGCAAGACGGAACGGTGGTCGGACAGCACGACGGCATTGAACACTTCACCATCGGCCAGCGCAAAGGCTTAGGAATTGCCTGGAGTGAACCACTTCATGTAGTGAAGCTCGATGCCGCCATGAACAAGGTGGTGGTCGCTACGAGGGCTGAAGCTGGCCGAACAGGCTGCGAGGTTGGTGCTGTGAACTGGGTCTCGATCGCCGCACCACCACTCGGTTCAGCCATGGAGGTGGAGGTACAAGTGCGTTACCGCAGCGAACCGGTGCGTGCCCATCTCACATGCATCGAAGCCAATGCTGACGATCGAGCCGGAGAGCGCCCTCATCGCTGCAAGCTCACCTTCAAGGAGCCGCAGTTTTCGATCACTCCTGGTCAAGGGGCGGTGTTTTACGACGGCGAGGCCGTGCTGGGCGGGGGCCTGATCGACTCGCCGATTTGATCAACACCAGCGACGAGGCTCCGATGATCAACAGCAGGGGCGCCTCTCCCCAGCGCACATAACCCGTCAAACCCTCTTTGGGTTGAAACGTCACCACCAAAAGGCCTGAATCAAACGACGCCAAGCGCTGTGAGACCTGTCCATTCGCTCGGATCATGGCCGTTGGACCGGTATTCGCTGTTGATAAAAGCGGTCTGGCCGTTTCCAAACTGCGCAGCTGGGCCAAAGCCAAATACTGCTGCTGAAGCAGACGGGGATAGGGGTCAAGGTTGGCCGCAGCAAGGATCCACTCCGCCCCATCAGCCACTGCGCGAGCTAACGCCGCTCCGTTGCTGATCTCGTAGCAGATGGCAACAGCAGCAGGTGGACCGCCCCAACGCCAAAGCCTGGATGGCTCTCCAGCCTCCAGGCCACCGATGGCCGAAAGGCCACTGAGGCCTGGCCAGGACGGAACCCACTCTCCCAATGGCACCAGTCGATGCTTATCAATTGAGGCCACCGGCGTGGTGTCGCCAGCCTCCACCAAAACCATGGCGCTGTGCTGACGTCCCCGCGACCAGCGGAACCCCCCGCTCATCAATGGAATCGGAGCCGGTGCGCTGAGGGAATCGTTGAGCGGCAACGTGCCTTCTGGTGCCAACAGCCAGTCCGCAGAAGCGGCATCAGCCTCTTGAAGCGCAGCTTGTAGGCGCCCAGGCAGATCACGTTGCCGTTGCGCAGAAAATTTTTCACGGGTGGGAATGGCGGGTTGCCAGAGGCCCACGCTGTAGCCCGCGAGATCGGATTGGCCCTCAATCGTTTGAGGGTTCTGCAGCAACCGGGCCCCCACTCCGTGAACAACAACAAGGCTCAGCAGGCCGCCCGCCAGCAGTCCAGGCCAACCCGACTCTCTGCGAGACAACGTGAACAAACGCCACAGCCACCAGCCGAGCAGCAGTTGCAGGGCGGCTAGTCCGCCCTCACCAATCCAGCGACTCAACGCAGCAAGGGGTGGATCGGCCGGAAGCAAACTGCCACCGACTCCGATCCAAAACACTGGGCTTTGCGATAGGGCCACTTCCGCCAATCCCCACACAGCCGCGGCCAGCACGGCATGGGTCAAGCTTCCCCGCAAGGGCAGGCGGTTCACAAGACCACTCCAACAGGCCAGCAGTAGGGCAGCCAGCAGTGCACAGGCCAACCAGATCGCAGCAGCAACGGGCAGGCTGAGCCAGGCGGGAACCCCGATCCACATCATGGGATGCAACGCCAGCAACCAGCGATGGCTCACCAGGACGGCCACTCCCCCCCAGAGCGCGGAGGCCAGAGAACTGGGGGACGCGGCCCAGAGCAGCGCCAGAGCCGGCACCATCCACCAAGGGCCCGACACCGTCAGAGCAATGCCTGCAAGCACTCCCCCCAGCAGCCCCTGCAGGAGCACCAGAGATCGGTCATTTCCCATGGTCAGTAGCGGGAGATCAAGCCATCCTTAATCGAGACGTGCCCGTACGGCTATGGATACTGCTAATCCCCTGCAACAGCTCCTTCTTCGAGGGCTCGGCACCACCACGCTTGTTGCCGATCGGCTGCGTTACGTCACCCAGGAATGGGTGAGCAGCGGCCGCCTTGATTCAACCCATGCCTCGGCCCTTGTGGACGATGTGCTCAAGGCTTTGCGGGGCGAAACGCCAGAACTCGAACAGCAGATAGGCCGCAACCTCGAACGCAATCGCGACAACATCATTCAGGACATCGGTTTGGCCAGTCAGAGAGAACTGGATGAGCTGCGCGGGAGAATCGATCGCCTTGAGCAGCAGTTACGCCAGAAAGAGCGCGAGGAATGAACTGCAAGACTTGGAATGAATCGAGCAAAATTCTGTGCGCGAGATCTTGATCAGCACCGCTGTGTTTGTGTCCTGTCTGATGGTGGCATTCATCAGCCAACTGGTGTCGCCCTCCACGGTGATCGCCGCAATGCCATCCACCATTGCCAGCAGCAATGCGATGAATGTCCAAGCGGCTGTCGTTCAGGCCGTGGCCAATCCCATGGAACTCGACCCCGACAACCCCAACCCCACCCTGTTCGCGATGGCTCCCAATACCAACCTGGCTGATGCCTCAGCCCTCGGCGGTCCGATGGAAGCAGAGAAGCCTCAGGTCACGGCGAGTGGACTAAAAATCACCGATCTCGTTGTCGGCACTGGTGACGTAGCCAGCTCTGGACAGAACGTGGTGGTGAACTACCGCGGCACTCTCGAAGACGGCACGCAATTTGATGCCAGCTATGACCGCGGCACCCCGTTTGAATTTCCGCTTGGGGCCGGTCGGGTCATCAAGGGTTGGGATGAAGGCGTGCAGGGCATGAAAGTGGGCGGAAAGCGCAAACTGGTGATCCCCCCTGACCTCGGCTATGGCAAGCGCGGTGCAGGCCGCGTGATCCCTCCAAATGCAACCCTGATTTTTGAAGTCGAACTATTAGACATCAAAAAGTGATCCCTAGGAAGGTGATCTATAGGTAGGCTTGTCGAACCGAAAATTCTGTTTCAAACCCGATGCTTCGCTCGGCTCTATCAGCGATCATTCGCTCCTTGCCCGCTTCCACCGTTGAAGCCCACTGCGACGGACCCTGCGGTGTGTATGACCCTGCTTCAGCTCGTGTGCACGCTGAAGCAGTGCTCGCGATGACCAAAAAGCTCAAGGCGCTTGAAGCTCCCGCTTCAGCTGCAGACCACCACGCTGCTCTCAACACCTTTGCTCGCTTCGTTGCGGTCAAGGAAGATGAAGCTCAAAAGACCAAGAATGAACTCTTGATCCTTTGGACCGATTACTTCAAGCCCGAGCACCTGGCAACATTCCCCGATCTCCACGACACCTTCTGGAAAGCGGCAAAACTTTGCAGCGCCTGCAAGGTGCACATCGACCAAGGCAAAGCCGAAGAGCTTCTTGCCGCCGTTGAGAAAATCCATGGCATGTTCTGGCAGTCCAAAGGCCGCAGTGATGCTTGGGTAACCGCCTCCTGAGTCAGGTTCTGAGCTCTTCATCGGACGTTCAACCACCTCTTGCAGCAGTGAGTCTTCTCGACCTACTGCTGCTTTTTTGTGGTCGGCGACGCGTGATGCAAGTGGATGGGTATTCGATGTGGCCAACGCTGAAACCCAAGGACCGCGTGATCTTGCGGCCTCTCAATCAACACTCAGAGCTTCCCGCTATCGGTACCATCATCGTTTGCATCCATCCCCAACAACCTTCACGACGGGTGATCAAACGGCTGAGCTGTGTAACAGACAATCAGCTCACCATTCTCGGTGACTGCCCAGATGCCAGCACAGACAGCCGGCAATGGGGAAGGATCCCGAAGGCATGCCTAATCGGAGAGGTTGTGGCCCTCGCCTCAACACCGTTAGAACAAATCAGCTGATGTTTTCTGGAGCCAGATCGCTCCTGTCACGATCGACAATCCACCGGTGCAGCCCACTAAAAGCGGCAGAAAACGAGCGCTACTACGCATCGTGAGCATGGAAAGTGTGCTCACCACCGCAAGCATCGCGCCCATCGATCCGCACAAATAAGCAACTAAATACAAAACGGCACCATGAACCGGCAGCGCAAGAGCTGGGATCACGGCCAACAAATGGCCTGCACCCGCTAATCCATGGAGCAAGCCAAGACCCGATGCCGCATGTGCATGACGGCGGTGGTTGTTTTTCCCTCGAAGATGCAGATGGAGATGGCGATGCAAGTCCGAACCATCGTGATGATGGTCATGGGTATGCAACTCCAAGCCAAACGCGGTTCGAATGGCGAGAGCGCCAATCACAAGCAACGACACCCCCACTAAAAATTCAGCCCATGCCGACATGCTTTCGGCGTGGATCAGATCTTTAAAAAAAATCGCAACAACGCCGAGCAACACCACCCCAAGCGAGTGGCCGCCGCCCCAAGCCATTCCTGACTTCACGGCCTGCAACGGACGCCTCAGGGAAAAGGGGGCCATCGCGACCAAATGATCAGCACCCCCAACAACGTGCACAGCACCTGCCGCAAAGCCCGTCAGAACACTGATCAGCAAGTCGCGATCCCAAGATTCTTCAATTCTGCCGGACAGAGATTGAAGCCAACCGATTCACGAGATGTTGGTGCGGATCTAAATGTCACAACCTCCCTCTCAACCATGGATCAATGATTGCAGTGCTCCCTGCACATCCGCTTGCCGCATCAGGGCTTCTCCCACCAAAACAGCCTGTGCTCCAGCGGCTTGAACCCGATCGAGATCAGCGCGGTGGAACAGTCCCGATTCGCTCACTAAAAGAATTTGCTGCTCTGCCAATTGCTCAGCGAACTGGGCCATAAGCGTCTCGGTCGTTGCCAAATCCGTTTCAAAACTCGCGAGATCCCGATTATTGATTCCGATCAAAGGGAATCCACCCAGTGCCAACACCCGACGCAACTCTTCAGCGTCATGCACCTCCACCAAAACAGTGAGACCCAGTGCTGCAGCCACCTTGGCGAAATAAGCAAGGTCTTGATCGGTCAGGATCGCCGCAATCAGAAGAGCGGCATCGGCTCCAGCCGCTCGCGCCTGGTACAGCTGATAAGGGCTAAGGATGAAATCCTTACAAAGCAATGGGAGCTCCACGGCATCGCGCACCTCGATCAACACGTTGAAACCGCCCTGAAAAAAGGCTTTATCGGTGAGCACCGAAAGACAGCTCGCCCCACCGGCCGCGTACGCCTTGGCAATGGCGACTGGATCAAAGTCCTCCCGAATCACACCTTTGCTGGGACTTGCTTTTTTCACCTCAGCAATGACGGCCGGCGTGACCTCTGCAGCGCTTAACGCAGCCAGGAAATCACGGGCTGGGGGCAAGTCAGCCACCTTGCGGCGCAACTGCTCCAATGGCATGCGCTCCCGGGCAACAGCGATCTCACGATCTTTCTCCCAGACGATTTTTTCCAGAAAGTTGCGAGGTTCGCCCTCCTGATCAGGAACATCGAACTCCAGATGTGCAACTTGCACCTTGGGATTGGGGGGACGACGACGGATTTCCATAACTCAGGCCCCCACCGCAGAAGCCGCCTGCTTGTAGGCCACTTCCACTACTTCGCTCAGCGTTGGATGTGTGTGCACCTCATTGGCGAGTTGCGTCACGCTTTGACGACGGGACACCGCATTCGCAATCTCCTGGATCAGATCAGCGGCGTGCAAACCAAAAATGTGCGCCCCCAACACCTCACCACTGGTTTTGTTGAACAACAACTTCATCACACCATCACTCTCCAACTCGGCAAGCGCTTTGGAGTTGGCTTTGAAGTAGCTGCGTACGGTGCCCAGCTCAAAACCCTCTTCTACTGCGAGCTCCTTGGCATCAGCTTCCGATAAGCCCACAGAGCTGATCTCAGGATGCGTAAAGGTGGCGGCAGGGATGCTGCGGTAATCGATTTGCCGGGGATGACCAAGGATGTTGTCGACAGCCACCGAACCCTGTGCCGCGGCCGTGTGAGCAAGCATTAACTTGCCGGTGACATCACCAACGGCCCAGAGATTGGGCTGAGGAACACCATTCACCAACACGCACATGCTGTCGTCCACGGGAATGAATCCGCGATTGGTCTCCACTCCTACAGACTCAAGATTGAGATGCTTGCTGCTGGGAACACGGCCTGTCGCCACAAGCACCGCATCGACTTCCAGCGTCTCAACTGGCTCTCTAGTTTTCATATCAACCAGCTCAATTTGCACTGGTGATCCGGGTTGAATCGATTTGGCCAAAACTCCAGAGCGCGCATCGATATCACGGCCATCGATCAATTTGCGGGCTGCCAGCTTGGCGATATCAGGATCAAAGGTGGGCATCACCCGATCCAAGGCCTCAATCATCGTGACTTCACAGCCCAAAGCCGTATAGACATCGGCAAATTCCAGTCCGATATAACCGCTGCCAATAATGGCAATCCAACGCGGCAGCCATTCCAGATTAACCGCCTCATCACTTGTGAACACACTGCGCCCATCCGTTTCGATGCCCGGGGGTACAAATGGATCAGAACCTGTAGCCAAGATCACATCCCGTGCTGTTAAAACCCGGTCCACGCCACTGAGCTCACGCACCCCAACGCGTTGAGGCCCCTCAAGCCGACCTTGACCGCGAATGATGGTGACCCCCGCCCGCTCCAACGTTTTGGTGAGATTGGCCCGAATCGTGGCCACCAGTTGATTGGCGTGGTCAGCAATCTTCTTGCGCTCAAAACGCACTGGAGCGGCATGAATGCCAAACCCTGCGAGATGCTCAGCATCAGCCAGCTCGCGCACGCGACCACTGGCAGCCAACAGGGCTTTTGAGGGGACACAGCCACGGTTGACGCAGGTGCCTCCCATATCGCGGGATTCAAGGACGGCCACCTTGAGGCCATGATCGGCTGCATGTTTGGCTGCATCAAAGCCGCCATATCCTGCGCCAATGACGATCACATCGAAGTCGAAATTGGCGTCGCTCACCCGATCTTCTGCGTTAAAGACGTCATTCTCGCCCGTCGCCTCTCCAGAAGCAGAGGGACAGCAGCAGCAGCCACATTGAGGGATTCCACAGCGGAACTATGGGGCAGGGTCACGCCAGCGGAGCAACAAGCCTGCAACAACGGATCCAAACCTGCTCCTTCATTTCCGAGCAGGAGCACCGTGGGCAGGGTCCAGTCCAGCTCCCAATAGGGCTGAACACTTAAATCTGCCGCTGCATCTGGCACCAAAGTGGCCACAATTTGAAGCCCAGCCTCGCGGGCTTGCCTCAGTTGTGTCGCAAGTTGAACAACCCCTTCCACTGGATCAGGGCCAAAGCGCTCGACCGGCAGGTTCAAGATCGCTCCAGCCGACGATCTCACCACCTTCGGCGCCAAAGGATCAGCACCGGAAGCGCACCAAACCTGCTGGATGTCTGCGGCACGCGCGGTGCGCAGCAGCGTTCCGAGGTTGCCTGGATCCTGGATGCGATCAAGCGCCAGAACAAATTCGGGGGCCGGAACCGCTGAAGGCAAGCAAAACAAAGGCAGCATGCAGGCAACACCATCGGGCTGAACCGTGGTTAATCCTGCTTGCAACGCTTCAGCACTCATCCGCTGCACACTCACTGCGCCGGGCAATGAATGAATCAAGCCAGAATGCGTCTGCAACCAAGAAGGAGTTGCAACAACATTAAGCGCAACAGATTCACTCCAAATACAGTGCTGAAGTTCTTGAAGTTGATGGGTTCCTTCCAGAAGAACAACACCATGCTCCTCTCGACCTGCACGGGATGACAACGAACGCAGTCTTCTCACAAGAGGGTTGCGACGACTGGTGATCAGCTCGTCTGACTGATCTGCCAACAGCACGGAATCAGAAGCTCGTGTGCTTGCGCACTTTCATGCCGTCGTGAAGATTGAGATCCTGACCATTGAAATCAACACCTTGAACAGCAGCGATCTCACCTTTGATACCTTCAGCGGCCAAGTTCTCAATCAGCTTCTTAATCACTTGGTCTTCGACCGTGGATTGATCCACGGAATCGGGAGTCAAAAATTCGAGAAACTTTCCAACTTTGGAAGCCACTACCTCCGATGAGTTGGAGATCTTGAGCACAATCATGAAGGAGTTGGGAGTCCTGAGGCAATCACATTAATGCGGTTAGGGAGACTTGAACTCCCACGTCCGAAGACACATGTACCTGAAACATGCGCGTCTACCAATTCCGCCACAACCGCTGGTGTCACAAACGTGACATGTTGACCATACGACATCAGCTTTGGAGTGACAGACACGATCCGAACCCAACAGAACCAGTTTGAGCGCCGGCCGTCTAGACGGTCTCATCCTTGATGGTCAATATGGTCCTGAATTAAGTAACCACGGGCATGATGGCAGCGGTTCTTGCGTCTCAAGACATTCTCAAGCCGCACCTCGAGATTGATGGTGGAGAGAAGTTGAGCGGAGAGCTGCGCGTCAGCGGCGCGAAAAATTCAGCTCTCGTGCTGATGACAGCCTCCCTTCTGACCGAAGACCCTCTGACCCTCCGCAACGTTCCCCCACTAACGGATATCGGAGGGATGACAGAAATCCTGACTTCCTTGGGCGTCAAAGTTCAACGCAGCGGTGAGGTAGTCCACCTCCATGCCGATCAAATGACAGGAGCAGAGCCTCCATACGAATTAGTCAATGGCCTGCGCGCCAGCTTTTTTTCCATAGGCCCGCTTCTCGCCCGCATGGGGCACGCACGAGTTCCCCTACCTGGTGGATGCCGCATTGGTGCGCGTCCGGTTGTGGAACACATCCGTGGATTGAAGGCCCTCGGAGCAGTTGTGAATGTGGAGCACGGAATCATTGCCGCCTCCATCCCAGGCAGGGAGCAACGTCTCAAAGGTGCAGAAATCGTTTTTGATTGCCCCAGTGTGGGTGCTACAGAAACCATTTTGATGGCAGCAGCCTTGGCTAAAGGCACCAGTGTGATTTCGAATGCAGCCCAGGAGCCAGAGGTTCAGGATCTAGCCAACTTATTGATTGCCATGGGCGCCAACATCAGCGGTGCCGGGGGACCCACCATCACCGTGGAAGGTGTGGATCAACTCAAGGGTTGCGATTACACGGTGATTCCCGACCGCATTGAGGCCGGCACCTTCCTGCTTGCTGCTGCCATCACCCGCTCGAAGCTGAGAGTGGCTCCCGTGATCCCTGAACATCTCAGTGCCGTTCTGCAAAAGCTGCGCGACTGCGGCTGCAAGCTTGAAATCGATCACGAAGGGATCACGATCACTCCCGGGGAGATCCGGGGCATCGACATCACCACCCAACCCTTCCCTGGTTTTCCCACCGATCTACAAGCACCGTTTATGGCCTTACTGGCAACGGCACAGGGAACCAGTGTGATTACGGAGAAGATCTACGAAAACCGGATGCAGCACGTCGCAGAGCTGCAGCGCATGGGTGCCTCCATCAGGGTTCAAAGCAACACTGCTGTTGTGGAAGGCGTTTCCGCTCTCAGCGGGGCTCCAGTGAATGGAACCGATCTCAGAGCCTCTGCCGCCATGGTGTTGGCAGCACTGGTGGCAAAAGGAAAGTCGCAAGTGAGCGGCCTCGAGCACCTCGACCGTGGCTACGCAGATATCGAAGCGAAACTTGGCCGTGCTGGAGCCAAATTGATCAGGCGCACATCCTGAGAGAGTTTCTGAATCGAAACGTGTAGGGTTATAAGGGCGTCCTCAATTCATTGATGGACCTTGCGTCTGGAGACGCGAACGAGCAGGTGTGGCGGAATTGGTAGACGCACCGCACTCAAAATGCGGCGGGGAAACCCTTGTCGGTTCAAGTCCGACCACCTGTATGACCTAGCTGGGATGATCCCACCCAATGATTGGGCAAATTAGTGATGCGTGACCCACTCCATCCAGGGCGGTCAGCTTCAATAGAACAACGAAGGCCACTGGTCAACAGTCGGGCGAAATGGTAGACACATCACCAAAAACCACTGGCATCACTGAGTCGTCCTCCACTGCTGTGATGGGGACCTACAACCGCTACCCGCTCACCCTGGTGAGCGGTAAAGGCTGCTGGGTCCGTGACCACAAAGGCCATCGCTACCTCGATGCCGTTGCTGGAATTGCTACTTGCACCCTCGGCCATAGCAACCCCGCACTGCGGCGTGCGCTGAAGGATCAGCTCAGCCGCCTCCAGCATGTCTCCAATCTTTATGAGATTCCTGAGCAAGAAGAGCTAGCCCGTTGGCTCGTGAACAACAGCTGCGCAGACAGTGTGTTCTTCTGCAATTCTGGTGCGGAAGCCAATGAAGCGGCCATCAAATTGGCCCGCAAACATGGCCATCAACGCCGGGGAATCGAACGGCCCGTCATCTTGACGGCGGCCGCAAGCTTCCATGGCCGCACGCTTGCAGCCGTGAGTGCCACAGGGCAACCTCGGTATCACGAGGGATTTGAGCCGATGGTGGAGGGATTTGAAACCTTCACTTACAACGACATCCAGAGCTTTGAACTGCTTTTAAATCGCCTAGAGGGCCATGGCCCTCGGGTTTGCGCAGTGCTGATCGAGCCGCTCCAAGGCGAGGGCGGTGTGAATCCAGGCAGTCCAGATGTGTTCCGTGCAATTCGTCGCCACTGCGATGATCGCAACATTCTCTTGATCTTTGACGAAGTTCAAGTGGGAATGGGTCGCAGCGGCAAGCTCTGGGGATATGAGCAACTGGATGTCCAACCCGATGTGATCACCTTGGCGAAAGGGCTTGGTGGTGGCCATGCGATTGGTGCCCTGCTGACTACCGAGCACGCCGACCTGTTCGCACCTGGAGATCACGCCAGCACGTTTGGCGGCAACCCATTTGCTTGTCGCGCTGGTCTTACCGTCGCCCGCGAATTGGAACGGAAGCAGCTGCTCCGCAACGTGTCAGAACGGGGTGAGCAATTAAGAGCTGGACTCAACCAACTCATACAACGCTTTCCTCAACAACTCGAGGACGCCCGAGGTTGGGGCTTACTGCAGGGCTTGGTCCTACGAAAGGACTGCAATCTCAATGCTGCTGACGTTGTCAAAGCAGCCTTGGGGCAAAAACTCTTGCTCGTTCCTGCCGGTCCCAAGGTGGTGCGGATGGTTCCTCCCTTAGTGATCGATCGCCGAGAGGTAAACGAGCTGCTCTCCCGCCTCGAACGCACGCTGGAACTGCTGAACACGTGACCCGCTCAAAGGTGGATCCCCTTGATGAGTTGGCGGACTTGCTCTCTCCCTTTGAGCAGAGGGGAATGGATCTATCCCTTGAGCGGATGCAGACAGCTCTCGCCGATCTAGCCAACCCCTGCTCTGATATCCCCGCCGTGCAGGTGGTCGGCACCAATGGCAAAGGGTCGATCGCCTGCATGATTCACAGCGGGCTGACGGCAGCAGGTCTGCGCTCTGGCCTCACCACGTCTCCCCATCTCACGAGTTGGTGTGAACGGATTTGCGTGAACCAGCAGCAGATCGAGCTGGCTCAACTGCGCCAACGTTTAAAACAACTCCAACCGGTGGCGCGGCATCACAACTTGACCCCGTTCGAGCAGCTGATCACAGCAGCCCTGGTTCATTTTGAAGCCAACTCTCTGGATTGGCTCGTCCTAGAAGCAGGCCTTGGAGGGCGGCTGGATGCCACAACAGCTCATTCCAACCGGCCTCTCATCGCCATTGGCTCGATCGGAATGGATCATTGCGAGCATCTCGGGCAATCCTTAACCGCCATCAGCAGCGAAAAAGCAGCGGTCATCGGCCCTGGAGCCCATGTAATCAGTGCCCACCAACACGAAGCGGTGACCAAAGTCTTGGAGGCGCGCAGCCAAGACATGGGCGCCACGCTGGAGTGGGTGAAGCCCCTCACAGACGATTGGGAGCTAGGGCTCTCTGGACACCTGCAACGGCGTAACGGAGCCGTAGCGCGTGCAGCGCTGCGAAGAATGAATGCACTTGGCAGCGCGATCACAGAGGAGCAGATCCGGCGAGGGCTGGCCCAAGCCCGTTGGCCTGGACGGCTGCAAACACTGCACTGGAACCACCAATCTGTGCGCGTGGATGGAGCCCACAACCCCGATGCGGCCCAGCAGCTGGCGCTCGAGCGTCGTTGCTGGAGCCAGTCAGGGCAACAACAGATCTGGATTCTTGGCATTCAGGGCCACAAGCAAGCCCTAGAAATGCTCGAAATTTTGTTGGAGCCAAACGATGAAGCCTGGATCGTGCCGGTGCCAGGGCATGTCAGCTGGACAGCCGACAGATTGAGCGAGATCTGCCCAACGCATGCACATCAACTAAGGAGTGCCTCCTGCGTGGAGGACGTTCTCATCAGCCTGTTCAAGAGCGATGCGGACAGTCCGAAGCCAACGCCTGTGATTGCAGGCTCCTTGTATTTGATCGGATCATTATTGGCAGAAGGAGTGCTGAAAGAGCCCTAGGGACCCTTAGCACTGAGCTTATAGAACAGGAAAGCAATCAACACTCAGGCTGATCAGATCAAACAAAATCAGGCAAATAAAGCTGAAGGCCCAGAAGCTACCTACCTTGATCAAAACAAGGAAAAATAATGCTGGGCAGACCATCTCAGGCCCGGAAAAACAAGCGTTCATTAGCCAGTGTTCTTGCTGCTCTCAGCGCACTAACACTGATGGGTTGCAGCCCGAGGGGCTCAGAATCAGAACCAATAGGAACTTACAACGCGGAAATCAACGCGAATCCTTTGTATGAAGGTCGCAACCAATTGGTGCAATCGCAGCAGGATCTGAAGGGAACTCTTTTGGTTTGGACGCAGCGATATCAGGGCATGGAGCCAATGCTCCAAAAGATGTTAAATAACAGCATTCGCACCATGACAAGGTCCTTTGAGAAAATGCACCCAGAGGTGACAGTGGTTGTAGAGGAATATCCAGACACAGTTTTCTATCAGAAACATCAACAGAGCCTGAAGTATGGATTAGGTGCTGATGTGATCTTGGTTCACACCCTGATGCTGAGCAGCCTGGCTCAAAACAATCTAATCAAGCCAATTCCTTCCAAGGTGGTCAAAAATGTCAATTTCAGGCCCAGACTCTTAGCGCAGGCAAAGAAAGATGGGCAACTTTATGGTCTGCCATTTATGGTGGATGTGCAGGCTCTATGTTACAATCGTGACCATGTTAAATCAGCTCCAAAAAGCTTAGAAGAGCTCAAGATATTGGCCAACAACGGAATTTCCACTGGCCTAAGCAGCAAATTCCTGCAAAGCATCTGGGGAGCACCAGGTTTTGGAGCCGAAGTTTTTAACAGCGACGAAGAACCCTCGATGAATGAGGAGAGATGGGGCCAGTGGATCGAGACCCAGCGAACTCTCGACCGTGAGCCAGGAATTGTTTTGATGGAGGACGGTCAAACCATGCGCCAGTATTTCATCAATGGAGAACTCAGCCTCATTCCCTGCCGCTCTCACGTCCTCCCATTATTACGAGAAAAGCTTGGTAGCGAGAAACTTGGGGTGGCGTCACTTCCCAGCATCAATGGAATACCAGCGAAGCCAGAAATTGCTGGACTTATGCTCGCATTAAGTCCAATCATGAGCAGGCGACAGGAGATTTTGGCGCAGGAATTATTACTCCATATGACCAACCCAGATGTCCAACAAATCATGGCCATTGAATGGAAAGCTCTGCTTCCAGTCAATTCAAAAAGTGATTTCAATCGACATCTGTTCCCAGAGCTAAAACAGCTCAATGAAATCTATGAGAACTCGGTGGCTTTTAAGATGCATGAATGGAATGCAATTGTTAGAAATTTTGTACTGATCAATAACTCCTACAAACAAGCCATCAATGGAGAGATTAAGTCCGATACAGCCATCCAACGCATCAAGAAAGCCCTTAAAAAGACAATGGCATCACGATGACTGACACCTCTCCCCTCGACCTCAACACAATCCAAGCCCTGGGCTTCGAGCTCATTCATGGACTAGAGCGCCCCTCCGTTCTGGGACAGCTCCTAATCAGTGCAATCGCGATCGCTAGCGCAATCCTAGTAAACCAAAAACTTAAGCCCTGGCTTCCAAAATATGATCACTGGCTCGCCCCCCTTATCCCCATCACGATCAGCATCATGCTACTGGTCATCGCAGGATTCTTTTACAGAGCCCTAGGCACAAAATTTGGGCTGATCAACAAAGCAGCTGAGCTCGCAGCCTTGCTTTGGATGATCAATTACTCAATGATACTGATTAAACATTTCACTCAATCAAATCGGGTCAATTTTTACAAACGCCGACTCGTACTCCCAGTATTTATTGCTTTTTCAGCATTTAGCCTGACCGATCTCATCAGTGATCGCACTCAGGTTTTCAATGCCGACTTGTTTAGACTATTCGGCACAAATATAACCATTGGAGACTTAATCCTTATTACCTTTGGCTTGTATTGGTGGATTATTTTATCATCGCTGCTTACCGAATTCCTGCAATGGTCTTTTGGGCTTGGCTCCACTGGAAACCCACAAAGCAATAAGGGCTTCTACATCCTTATTCGCTACGCCTTGATCGGTCTCGGCAGTTTCGTAATCATAGGATATGTTGGCATTAATCCTACCGTTTTTGGATTAATAACAGGAGGCCTATCTGTTGGCCTTGGGCTAGGCCTCAAAGAGGTAGTGAGCAACTTTGCCAGCGGCATTTGGCTCTTAATCGAGGGAGCATTAAAACCCGGTGATATTATTAATTTAAGCAGCATCGATCAATCCAAAGACCCTTATGAAATTGGATTCATCTCTCACCTAGGATTACGGGCAGCAACAATTGTTTCCTACAGTGATAATTCAGAGCGAATTGTTCCAAACCAGACTTTTTTCACAAACCAGATTCAAACCTACACACGCAGCCAAAATATTATTGCCAGAAAAGTTTGGATTGGCGTTAGTTATGGCTCAAACCCGATCCAAGTTATTGAGCTTTTAGAGCAACTGGGGAGCGACCATCCACGCATTCTTAACACGCCAAGACCAAAAGCCTATTTCACAACTTATGGCGAATCATCGCTGAACTTTTGTCTCAAATTTTGGATCAAAGAGATCAGTGATGGGCTCACCGTCTCTAGCGAAATCAATTGTCAAATTTGGGAATTATTTCAAGACAAAGGGATCGAGATTCCATTCCCACAGGCTGTTGTGCACATGGTGACTCCAGATCAAGATCCAGGGATCTGATCGCCAAACAAACAACGCCTACAGCCTGTCTCATAAGCAATTTCAAAAAGACAAACCATCAGACAGCATTGATCAAAGCGTCGGGATTGAAGGCAGAGTGAGGTCAGCTATCGATGCACCTGTCATGCGCTATGAGACTTTGCGCTCAATCTTTGCGATTGCTCTGCTGGCGTTCATGACAGCTCTGCCATTCCCAGTCATCGCTCTCGATACCTCCACCGGTGTGGGGCTCCAAGATCGAGCCTTGTTCCAAGAGCGCGTGGATTACACCCTCACCAACCAAAGCGGCGTTGACTTCCACGGGCAAAACCTCTTCAACACATCCTTTGCAGGAGCCACCGGTAAAGGTGCAGATTTCAGCGACGCCAACCTGCAAGGCACGATCTTTACCCAAGCAGAATTTTCGGAGGCAAATTTCCATGGCGCCGACCTAAGTGATTCATTGATGGATCGTGCCGATTTCTCCAAAACGGATCTTCGCGACGCCTTGCTCATTGGTGTAATCGCTTCCGGGAGCAGCTTTGCCGGTGCAGACATCGAGGGCGCAGATTTCACGAATGCCTTGTTGGATCGGGAAGATCAACGCCGGCTCTGTCAAGACGCTGATGGCGTCAATTCCAGCAGCGGTGTCTCCACCCGCGACAGCCTGGAGTGCTAATTACTCGGGAAATCCACCCAGCTTTCCTGGGTTGAGCAAGCCATCAGGATCGTGGCGATGCTTCGCTGCCACTTGATCGCCGTCAATCACACCCAGGCCACCTCCCTCAACGGTGAGCACATGGGGGTTAAACACAAACGCCCCTTTGGCAAGACAGTCGTCGATTAAGTCCTGGAGAGCCTTCGCTCCTCTCCAATAAACCACCGGCAACGCCGCCAAACGAAAGGCCCCCTGCTGACGCACGGCCTCGAGATGCCAGACGAGATCTTCGCCCCAGCGCTGCTGGAGCGCCTCCATACAGATCAGTTCAGGCTGGGGCAGAAGCATCTGCAGATAGGTCCAGTTGGAATCGTGATTGCGCAGATGCAGGGTTGTGTGATTCCAGCTCAACTCCCTCAGACCATTGCCCTGATGGTTGTCCTCAGGCCCGAGCACCTCCACCTGCGCCTGAACAGAGCTCGCCAGACGCTCAATCGTGCTCACCCCATCGGGAGCCACCAACAACAACAACCGGTGCTGTCCCCGTGAGGCTCCACTCCAAGACGGGAGGCGCTCCACGATGGCCGACTGCAAAACAGTGCAGAGGTTCAACTCAACCGCAGCTTGTCCACAGAGCTGGGCCAACTCCACCGCCTTCGTCCAGTCGGAACAATCCACAACCACCTCCTGCCACGCCACCCGCGCCGCCGAGGAGAGCGTGAGCGCCGTGATGATGCCATTGGTGCCGTAGGCGTGATTCAAGGCTTCCGCCTCTGCTGCCTCCAGTTGCAACAGTCGAGGTGAAGCCTCCATTGTCACCACCTCCAGGCCGAGGAGGTGGCCAGGATCTCGCAAAAACCCCCAGCGCACCGAACCGATCCCCCCAGATCCGCCGCTTATAAAGCCACCGATCGTGGCACTGCGCCAAGTGCTTGGGAACAGCCTTAATTGCCGACCATGAACAGCCAAGGCCCTATCAAGATCACGCATCAAGCAACCGCATTCCACGGTCACAACACCAGAAGCCGGATCGATGGAACGCACCTCGCGCAAGGCATCCATCAACAGCACCACACCCCCTTTCAGGGGAACGCTCTGGCCATAATTACCAGTTCCTGATCCACGCAAGGTCAGCGGCACGCCATGGCGATGACAGGCCGCGGCCACCGCTCGTACCGCCTGCACCGAAGCCGCACTGACAACGAGATCAGCGCGGCATTGGCTGAGCTGTTCTCGCAGCACTGGTGAGTAGTCGTAGGCATCGCGGGAGTAGCGATCCAATTCAGCTGGACTCGTCAGCAAGCTGAGATCGGCAACGGCTGCCAGCTCGTTGTGCAAAGCATCGAAGACCATGGCGATTCAGGGTTGACTTGGAGTGAAAGGGGTGCTGGCAATGAAAAAACGGCTGTGAAGCCATTGGTGGTGGTAATCCTCAGGTTGAATCCTGCACCCACACCCCACGCACCAACAAGCGACGCTCCGGAGGTGTCGCCAAGGCTTGCGCCCAGCTTTGAACGGGAAGCTGAATCGCATCAGCGGGTGCACCCGCTCGGATCACACCGTCCCACTCCAACTGCATCAATCGAGCTGCCGCGGTTGTGAAGGGCGAAAGGCCCAAGCGTTCCCAGGGAGCGAGCTGGGCCTGAGCCAGGCTCGATGCAATCAAAGCCAAGGGATCGAAGTTGCCAGCCGGAAACCATGGATCCTGCACGTTGTCACCGCCCACGGCCACACACACACCGGCCAGCTGCAACTGACGAATCGGCGCCAATGGTCGCCGCAGAGGGGTACGGAAATCCTGCCGACCTAACAACCAGCCATTGGTTAGGGGGAGGGCAATCACTTGAACCTTGTGACGCGCCATCCGTTCAGAAAGGCGCTGCAAGACAGACGCTCTGAGCAGCGACAGGCTGCTGGCATGGCTGCAGGTGATCGGCACTGAAACGGTCATCCGCTTGAGAACGCGCATCAGCTGAACCATCCCGGCAGCAGGCTCAGAGCTTGCTTCGTCGATATGCAAATCCACCCCACATCCATGCCGATCGGCCAGCACCAAGAGGTTCCGCAGCGCCTGGCGGTGCGCACGCCCAGAGCAGGGGGGGGTGATCACACCACCGAGCAAGCCACCGGAAGCTGCCACCCGAGCCGCCAGTTGTTCCCCTTCTGAGGTGCTCCAGTGCTCCACCGGAACCAGGGCAACCGGCTGAACCGTGACGCGATCTTGCCAACGGGATGCTCCTTCAAGAATGGCGTCCCAGCTGCACTGGGCCCCAGGCCCCAGGCTGTCGATGTGGGTGCGTACAGCACGCAAACCATGGCGCCAAGCCAATTGCATAGAGCGCTCAAAGCGCTCTTGAACCACCTCCAGAGTTCGGCTCTGATGTTCCCTGAGGTTGGCCGCCATCGCTCCGGCATAGGTGCCACTGAGGTTGGGGTAGCGGCTCCAGCTAAACGCCTTATCAAGGTGCGCATGCGGCTCCAGCAGACGGGGAAGCAACATCCCATCGGGTTCCGCAGCCCCCTCAACAAGGGGCTGCACTTGCATAATCCGTCCCTCTCGCCAGGACACCTGCCACGCAGAAAGACCATCAGCGCGCGTGATCGGCGCTGGCGACCCAACGCGTTCATGATCCAGCTCGACCAATCCCCTTGGAATCCAGGCACTGAGAGTGCCATCTCCAACACGAGGAATCATTCGATCTTGCCGGCGTCACTGCTGGAGTGAAGGATGACAAATTGTCCAGCGATTCCGAGAGTCCTGACCGAATATTCCGGAAGTCGCAAGGTTGGAAGTAAGTCCTGTCCACCAAGCTCGGTGGCATACACGCTGGCTAAGCCAAGATTGAGACGACGGCTGAATTGACCAGCGAGCTCCGCCAACGCTGGCTCCTGATCACGAATCAAGCGCGGGCAATCTTTCACCCAAAGCTGCAGCACCATCGGCAGTCCACCCCCACATAACTCGTCGCTGATCAACGAAACGAGTTGGCCGCCCGCATAGCTCTTGAACTCTTGAGGGGAGGGATTAGTGAAGGCGAGTGCCGCACCAGAGGCGGCTAGTGCCAGAACGGCGGCTACTGCGTTGGCCGATGGCTTACGGAAAGGACCGATGATCGTCTCCAGAAGAAGTTTGGTGAATTGGTAGATTCTTACTCGACACGGCGGGTGTCGCCAAGTGGTTAAGGCAGCGGCTTGTGGTGCCGCCATACGGGGGTTCGAATCCCCTCATCCGCCCTCAACGATTAAGGAAGACCTTGAGTAGACCATCTGCCTGATTGCGGATGGGGTCATCGAAGTGAAGCCCTAGAGCGTCTTGACAAGAGTGGATGGTTTTTTGCGCCTCCTCAGCCGATAACTCGGCTGTTTTAGTAGCAAGTGCTTGAACCTTCGAAGGAGGTCCTTCGCCTCGCGGTCGCGCAATCGCTGCCATCAGCGCTGCCAAGATTGAGCTTGATGCGCGTTGCCGGTAACTGCCGCCACCAACGATGAAGGCGGCTCACAACCTCATCAACTGACCCGAGCCCCAAGGTCACGCTTGTCGCAACAGAGCAACTGCCATCAAGACCAAACAAGCGCCAAACCGGCTGTCCCAGCAAAGGAGCGAGTCGCTGGCGATCACCAGTGTCAAGATCGCCCTGCTTTGGCATCAAAGCCTCGAGCTCCGAGGCCAAGAGATCGGTACTGAAGGCACGTTGCCAGGTATCAAACCCTCCCGTTTCGCCGCAGCCAATGCAGCCATGCAGGCTGAAGGTGAGCTCGAGATGTCCACCTACTAGGCCGTAGTTCCGCAGCTAATGGCGAGCGGCACAGCTTTGGTGAGAGAAAAGCGCCGAAGAAACCAGCCCATCGTCCTGAAACGCCAATCCCCAAGCTGCCACAAGTTGACGGTGACTCAAACTAAACGGAGATTTCACCGTCGTCGGTCTCCAGGATCGCCACCCGCTTTGGCTCTCTCCAGTCCCGCCAGCCCCAGTCTGACCAACACCAAGCCCGCATCCTCCAATCGGGACCAGCAGCAGCGCGGCAGCTACTGGATCACCACGTTTGGCTGCCAGATGAACAAAGCCGATTCCGAGCGGATGGCAGGAATCCTGGAAACCATGGGATACCAGGAAGCTAAGGCTGAACTGGACGCCGATCTCGTTCTCTATAACACCTGCACCATTCGCGACAACGCCGAACAAAAGGTGTACAGCTATTTGGGTCGCCAGGCCATCCGCAAGCGAACCAATCCAAATCTCACCTTGATCGTGGCTGGCTGCGTCGCGCAACAAGAGGGAGAGTCGTTATTACGCCGGGTGCCAGAGCTGGATTTGGTGATGGGACCCCAACACGCCAATCGCCTCGAGACCCTGCTCACAAAAGTCCAAACAGGACAACAGGTGGTCGCGACGGAAGACCATCACATCCTCGAAGACCTCACTACCGCCAGGCGCGATAGCAACACCTGCGCTTGGGTGAATGTGATCTACGGCTGCAACGAACGTTGCACCTATTGCGTCGTGCCCTCGGTCCGTGGCAAGGAGCAATCCCGGGTGCCGGACTCGATCATTTTGGAGATGGAAGGCTTGGCAGCGCGTGGGTTCAAAGAGATCACCCTGCTTGGCCAAAACATCGATGCCTATGGCCGCGATCTACCAGGCATTACCGCCGAGGGCCGACGCCAACACACCCTCACAGATCTTCTGTACCAGGTGCACGACGTGGAGGGCATCGAACGCCTGCGCTTTGCCACAAGTCACCCGAGATATTTCACCGAGCGCCTGATTGATGCCTGCGCTGACCTCCCCAAAGTGTGCGAACACTTTCATATCCCTTTTCAAAGCGGTGATAACGAGCTTCTGAAAGCCATGGCCCGCGGGTACACCGTTGAGCGCTATCGCCGCATCATTGATCGCATTCGCGATCGCATGCCCGATGCTGCCATCAGTGCCGATGTGATCGTGGCCTTCCCCGGCGAAACCGATGCTCAATACAGACGCACCCTGGCGTTAATTAAGGAGATTGGCTTTGACCAAGTGAATACAGCCGCCTATTCACCAAGGCCCAACACACCAGCTGCGGATTGGAACAATCAGCTGTCTGAAGAGGTCAAAGTTGCACGCCTGCAGGAAATCAATGCGCTTGTGGAATCCACGGCAAAAGAGCGGAATGCTCGCTATGCCGGACGGATCGAACAAATACTTGCAGAGGGGATCAATCCCAAAGATGCAAGCCAGCTCATGGGGCGGACGCGCACCAACAGGCTGACCTTCTTCTCAGCTGACTCCCCTAACGGCAGAACGCATCGTGCCGGAGATCTGGTCGATGTCCGAATCGATCAAGTTCGCTCGTTCTCGCTCACTGGCACACCGGTGATCAACTGATACCTTTCGGGTTCGCTTCTTGAATGAACGGCCGCACCATGCCCTCTTCTCCCGTTCGCATTGGCGTGGTGTTCGGAGGAGCATCCGGTGAGCATGCCGTATCGATTCGCTCGGCGATCACGGTAATTAACGCCCTCCAAGAGGGGGGAAATCAAGATCACTTCGACGTGGTTCCGGTTTATATCGATCAGGCGGGGCGTTGGTGGCCTGAACACATTGCAAATGGCGTTCTTAAGCAAAAACAACCACCTGCAGATGAAAGCCTTCCCCAGCCGCTTCCACCAGCGGGCTTCCGTTCCCTGCCGATCGACAACGACCGTGTGGATGTTTGGTTCCCCGTCCTTCATGGTCCAAACGGAGAAGACGGCACGGTGCAAGGGTTATTTACCTTGATGAGGAAGCCCTATGTGGGCTCCGGCGTGCTCGGTTCAGCCGTAGGGATGGACAAGCTGGCCATGAAAGCTGCTTTTGCAGCCGCAGGCTTACCCCAAGTTCCTTACGTGGGGCTTAACGCCGCTGACCTTAACCACCCTGAACGCCAAAACAAGCTGATCGCCAGGATCGAAGCGGAATTGGGATATCCCTGCTTTGTCAAACCGGCAAACATGGGCTCATCCGTTGGGATCAGCAAAGCTCGTCAACGAGACCAACTACTTGCGGGCCTGAAGGAAGCGGCATGCCATGACAGCCGCCTCGTTGTGGAACGTGGCGTCTCGGCACGCGAGTTGGAATGCGCCGTACGCGGACGGCAACAGCTCAAGGCGTCTGTGGTGGGCGAAATCAGTTTTGATGCCGATTGGTATGACTACGACACGAAATACACCGACGGCTGCAGCCAAACGCTTATTCCAGCCCCACTTCCCGCCCAGGTCAGCGCTCAGGTTCAGGCGATTGCCCTGCAAGCCTGTACCGCTGTTCATGCCTACGGCTTGGCACGCGTGGATTTTTTTTACAATGAAAACAGTGGTGACATCTGGCTCAATGAAATCAATACCTTGCCTGGATTCACCTCTCAAAGCATGTATCCCATGCTTTGGGATGCCAGTGGTGTCGCTTTACCAGACTTAGTGGCCCAGCTGGTCCACACAGCGCGAGAATGAA
>Ga0302114_10000563_pt1 | contig 25670 bp, 10 predicted proteins | sample AG5_Surface_MG_FD_203107 | JGI IMG/M metagenome (GOLD analysis project Ga0302114, IMG submission 203107) | Marine microbial communities from Western Arctic Ocean, Canada - AG5_Surface | ecosystem: Environmental > Aquatic > Marine > Oceanic | place: Canada: Western Arctic Ocean | collected...
AGACGCCATGGCCGTGGGAGATGCGAACGCGCGTCTTTTACTCGCGGTGACGACCATTGCATTCGGATATTTTCTCCGGAGGATCGGTCTGGCGGACGTGGACGTCGGCAAATCCCTGCTGAAGGTGCTGTTCAACGCTACCCTCCCGTCCGTGCTGCTGTTGTCCATCTTCAGCGTCACCTTCGACGCGCAGTCTGCCGCGGTATCCGCGTGTGCACTGGGTCAGGCGATCGTACTATTCATCGCCCATCTCGCCTTTCGCGGCAAGGGTCGCCCACCCAAGGAACTCGCGCTGCTCGCCGGCTCGTGCGTGGGCGTCAACCTCGGCACCTTCTGCTACCCATTAGTTGAATCGGTCTGGGGCAGCGAGGGGCTTACCCGGGTCGTGCTGTTCGATGCGGTCAACCAGTGGTCGTTACTCATCGTGGCACCGCTCCTCTACGCTTCGTGCATAGCGGGCGCGTCTTTCTCTCCGGTCAAGGCGTTGGCGAACGTGAGGAAACAGCTCATGAGCCCGTGTCTCCTTGCCATGTTCTCGGCGATAGCGCTCAGGCTCGCGGGCCTGTCGCTGCCCGAGCCTGTCACCGCGTTCGCGTCTTCGCTCGCGCTGGCAAACAAACCCCTCGCACTGCTCGCACTCGGGATCTTGTTCGATCCACAGCTCAACAAAACTCAGTTCAAGGACATCGGCACGCTACTCGCGCTCAGGTACGGCACCTCGCTCCTGCTGGGAGCCGCAATGATGGCGACGCTTGGCGCGTCAATGGGACCCGAGTGCACGGCGGTGGTGGTGGCCGCGCTGATATCACCCGTGCCCTTACTGACTGTGACCTATGCGGTGGAGTATGATTGCGACGTCAAACTGAGCGCATCGGCAGTGAACGCTGGGAACTTTTGCTCGTTCGGGCTGCTCCTCGCGGTCGCCAACACCAACTTCACCAACGCCGCGTCGCTGGCTCCCGCGGTGGCGGCGGCTGGGACTGCGCTGGCTCTGATTGGAGTGATGGGTGCAAGAGGGAAACGGGCGAGCAGGGATCGAGTTACACCGGCACAGGCGAGTGCATCGCGCTCCTCACGCGCGCGTGGTGCTCATATCCACGGCCGAAGGCAGGTGGGAGCATGCAAGGTTCACGATGTTGGACTGGTTGGGAGTCTTGGCGCGGTGAACGTACACGTGCAAATCGCAAAGGGACTTTCGGCACGTCCTAAACGCGTTCCGTTTGCGGCGAAGGTAAGGAGCCGGGGATGCGTTACGTCGAATCGTGTGCAGACTGTCGCAAGTTCGGTGGCAACAGGACGATTTGTTTATTTATGAGTAGATTTTACATTTAGCTAGGAGGGTTTGTATACCAACACCGCTGCAGCCAGAGGATCTTTCAGCACGGCGACAACACCTTTAGAAACTTCACCCGTACCGCGTGATGCGGATACCGCGATGATATCGCCTTGCACGTGGGACTGCAGTTTTGGGAGTTCCAGGCTTGCTTTACCGTCGAGTAAGCGAGCCACGGCGACAAACCCATTAGCGATGGCCCTCTGCTTGAACTTGGTGATGACAGTTTCTTCGCCCTTCGACACATTGCGAGGCGTTCCCATCGGTCCGGAACAGTGCGCTAGGTAAATCTTGTCCTTGCCGCGACGTGCGAGATTGCAGGTGAACTCAAACAGCTCTGAAGAGTTCGCTTCTACGCCAATAACAAAGGAAAGACTGCCCGCCGGTGATTTCACAGCACTCGGAGCTTTGGAGTGGTTCTTAATGACGAGGATGGAGCACGGCAACTCTTTGTCCTTCTGTCCCGATGCGACTTGCGCCTTACAAAGCGCAAGAGCTACCGAACCGACTTTCGCCTCCCTGGATCTGTCGAGCTTCTCAGACGCAACCACGATCAACGTGGCGTTTAGTTGTATGGCTTTGTTCGTGATCGCTTCTGCTGTCGAAATTCCTTGCTTCTGGTGGATGACATGACGCACAAGGTGCACCACGTTGTCGACGTCATACTGAGAAATCATCGTGTTTGCTCGCTTTAAAGATTCAGCATTCTTGCAGACGTGAACAAGATGGAATTCATCGACACCGGGGATAAGCAAGGCGTTGACAACATCAAGGATTCTGCCGCAGGCCTCGTTGTCCGTGACCGCCACGACGATCACATGTCGACTCCTTCCACTCGAGCTCATCATCACCATACCGGGACCCTTCATACCAGTCATATTCATCGTGGATTTCTTGACCATCGTCTGAAAAGCAATGGTGCGATCCTGCACTTTCGCCACGTGTTGATAGGTTTGCCCCGGATCGTCAATGGTTGAATTACCGAGGTCCATCGGCGCCTTTTCCTGCGAGCTTGAGACACAAACAGCCCGTATCGCTTTCACACAAGTCAGATCATGCGCATGGACCTGCGGGTATACGGCCGGCGCGGCTCTGAGACGCCGAAGATTGGGCTCAGCTTCGAGTGAGTGCTCGAGGCGGAAGCTCGGCGTGAACCTCGCTGTTTCCATAGCCTCCTGCAGCGCGGAGAGCTCCACCATCCAACGGCCGGTTGCGCTGTACAAAGTCTTGCGATTCTCTGGCTGCGCGGTCAGCATAGCTTCAAGGGAGTTCATTCGTTCGGCAGGAGAAATCGAGTCCATACCGACGATGCGAGCGAACTGTGAGTTGCTCGTCGAAGTCGTGGCGACGTTGCCCCACCTACAACTGGTCTGTGCACTTGTCTCCACGGTTTCAATCACCATGTTTGCGTCGCACTTCTCTCTCAACGCAAACGCATGCGCTGCGAACTTGGTGTCAAAAGCATCCTCTGCCACCGTCCTGATGTTTGTTTTGTAAATCCACTCCACCCCGGCACTCGTCAGATAATCCAAAACGCTCTCGACAAGGTGAGACCTCTCCCGACCTTGCTTGAACATGAAAGCCTCACCAGGATAAGTAAGCTGCTCAATTGCGAAACCTGATCCATACCGAGTGCTTCTAGCCGTCGGATCCTCACGAAACACCCTCAGTTCAGGGACGTAGCGGAATCCAGGATACGAATGCTGGTTGATGAACAGGACGTGCTGCTTGGCGAACCCATAAAAATTATTCGCACGCATGTCCTTCACAACTGTGGACTGTGTTGCATCCGATACCACCATGATCAGTTTGATGGTCTCAAGAGCGTTCGCGCCGAACTGTTCTGATATGTTGAGTTGAAGCTGTGTCATCATTCGAGCACCGACGCACATACCTTCGATGTGTGTGGTGGACGGAAGCGAGGTTGTCTGCCTGTCCTCGTTTGCTTCCATATGCATCGCCGCAAGGTCTCGCTCTCTCTGCTCTTCATACAACTCCCCGAGAAGGTCGAAAGGATCGATTGAGTAAAGTGGACGCCGCCTGCCTGCCTCGCGCATTGGTCCGAGATCGCCCGCGAACACGAGCAGGGCTATCGTGCCATACCCACCGCCAGATCTGACCTCCGAAATCATCCTCATAACCTCCGGTTTGTTCTCTGGCGCGCTCATCCACATTTCCTGCGACTCTGCATTTGGACAGCGTATCTGGACATTTTGAATGACCGCATCTTCGTTTGCGCGACTCAGATATCCCTCCATCGCCGTCAGACTGCTTGAAATACGGCCATCCGTCACCTCGACACCTTCGCGAGCGTCGTGCAAAGCCTGCGCCGAGTCAACCGCGGCTTCCTCCGTGTTCGCCTCTTCCGGAGTCTTTGAACGTCTCTTCTTGTCTTTGCCCGTCGCTCGCCTTGCTTCTTCAAACACTTTCTCCACCTTGGTGCACTCCGCGACGAAGCCCTCGTAGTCCACGTCGAGGCTCTCCTCCAGGGACAGGGGCATTGAGTCGAAGTAGTTGCGCGTCTTCCTCACGTCGCTGCTGAGCCCTGAGCTGAGAAGACCGGCGACTGAGATGGTCGCACCAGCGTTACTCATCGCTTTCTCCACGCGATTGCGCCAACCACTTCCGCCACCCGAACCGTAGGGCTGCTTCGCCCCCCCTGCCCTCCTCATCTGACGAGTGGGCGCCTTGGATTGCTGCGCTTCCTCGGCCCGATTGGCAAGCTCGCTGACGCGCTCCGCCACCTCATCTGCGACCTGAACCTCGCCGTTCTGCCGTTTCTGCGTCGGCACATCCCTCCCCTTTGACGGTGCGAACTCCAGTCGCTTGCCCCCGGGGGTTGCCTGGTTGCCGTTCACACCCTCGAGGCGCTCACTGCGGGTGTGGGGCGTTGTCATAATTCTTCCTAATCCGTAAGTGTCCTTGGTCACCGCTCGACCGGTATCCGATCTACTTCGACGGGCGGTCCTCGGGGTTCGAGGAGTACCATAATCGATGGACCCGTCGGGGTTCACCCTCGCTCCCTTGAAAGCCGCGCTCCCCATCGGAGGCCCGGCTCGCGCTGGCAAATGCGGAATGTTCCGATAATTTGCAAGTTCACATTGGCCAAATCGCGCAAGGCGGCTCACTTCCACCGGCGCGGAGATCTCGACTTGCCACGATGGGCCGCAGCCGATCTCCCTCGCCGCGGCGATATCGATCACGCTCTCGATCGCCCCCAACGCGGAGGAGATCGAGGTCCCGCGACAGGGACGACAGGGGCGGGCGGGGTGGGCGGCGGCGCGACGACTCGAGACGTCGAGGGCGCGGAGATAGTCCGGACTACGCTCCGTACCGCAAGGACTACAACGATCGCGGCGGTCGGGGTGGAGGCCGGGGAGGCGGGCGAGGCGGCTACGGCAACTACGGAGGCCGGGGAGGCGGGCCGCCTCAGGGAGGAGACCAGTCGGACGAGGAGCTCCGATCCAAAGCTGTTGACTACAGGGACTACAGGCGGTTGAAGCGCGAAAAGCTGTCCAGGACGAAATTCTTGTGGGCGAACACGCCGAGTCCATCCCCGGAGCCAGAGCCCGCGCCTCCCCCCGAGGAGCAGAAGCCAGTGGAGGTGGTGAACGAGGAAGAACCCGCTGGGAAGAAGGGTGGCAAGAAGTCCAAGAAGAGGAAGGCTTCGCCGTCGCCCGAGCCCAAGAAGGGGAGCAAGAAGGGGAGCAAGAAAAAGAAGAGGCGACGATCGCCGTCCTCCTCCTCGTCCTCCTCATCTTCCAGCAGCAGCAGCAGTGACAGCTCGTCGTCCTCATCTGGCAGCGGGGACGAGGCGGATGGTGCCGACGGTGCGGATGAGGCGCGTCGGTTCAGGGAGTTCCTCGAGCAGCAAAAGGCCCAGGAGGCGGCCGAGGCGGCCCGGGCCGCGGAGCAGACTGCTGAAGAGAATCACTTCGTCGGCCCCGCGCCGCCCCCGATGGCTGCGCACGCTCAAGCGGGAGATTACGGTGGTGCCCTTCGGCCCGGAGAGGGAGATGCGATGGCTGCCTATGTTCAGAGTGGTAAGCGCATTCCTCGTCGTGGTGAGGTCGGCCTCAGCGCAGACGAGATCTCCCGATTTGAGGATCTAGGGTACGTGATGAGCGGGTCGCGGCACTCGCGCATGAATGCCATTCGCATCCGAAAGGAGAACCAGGTGTACAGCGCGGAGGAGAAGGCGGCGCTCGCGATGATCAACTACGAGGAGAAGGCGTTGCGAGAGCAAAAGGTGATGGCGGACCTGAAACAGCTCGTGAAGCAAGCAACCGGGGAGGACCCCGGCAGTTGAAATATAAACTAGATGCCTAACGCGAGCTGACGCGGCGCTTTCCACACCCGCGCCAAGGTGTGAAATTCACCTTTTTCCCCAAACGCATCCTTGCCCGATGCTTGTAGTTTGCTCGTGAGCTCTGGAGTGAATTCGGCTCCAACCGTCGCCCCCGCGGCGGCGGCGACGTCGTCGGTTACCGCCGTCACTGTGCAAGGGACGCCGCTGGCAATCAGATCTTCAGTCAGCGCCGCGTAGTTCTCACCGGCGACGTCAGACCACACGGGATATAAAATTTTCATCCCAAGCCCACGACCCACCGCCTCTTCTCTCCACGACCGGATGTGTTCCAGGTGCAGGTCGCCGCATGCGAGCGCCTTCACTTTGCACCCAAGACTCTTGACAACCGATATCGCAGCCTCCAGACGCGAGACGTATCCTGTCCCGGCGTGACGGTGCAGAGGTACGCCGACGAGGCCGACGTTAAGGTGCTGAGCCTGTTTCTCAACATCCTTTGCACCCACCTCCTGGTGCGCAACAATGCGGCTGGTGGCGTCGAACGTGGTGAGAAGCACCACGCCCGACGTTCCAACTTTGTGGAGCGCACCGCCGGGTTTCAGCATGGCGCGGAGGGCCAAGAACGAATCCTTGCCCCCACTCCACATCAAGACGATCACCTCAGACGCAAGGCCTTCGGCGGGGGTGTACAGCATCGCGGGTACCTGTATACATCGCGCCTTGTCTCTGACGTTGACGTGCGCGAACGGGCAGTGCCTACAGCCGCTTCCGCAGCACCTCCCTCGAGCCTCGTGCTTGACTCTTGTCATGACCATGTACCCACTTTTGGGATCGATGTAGAAGTTATCACCCCGCGCGCATGCCTCCTCGTGCAGTCCGTCGAAATCCTCGATATCCGGTACGTCGGGTTCCTCGAACCCCGCCTCGGGCATCTGTCGCAGGAGATGATTGAGTTCCGTGGCCTGAGCACCGGCACCCTCCACTCGAGCCCACGCCAGGTTGCGGTCGTCGTCCAGCTTTGCGCAGTCGGGATAGAACAAGAGTCTCTCGAGCGCGGCCACCACGTTCTCATCGCCGTCGTGAGCACACCTCGCAACCAGCGCGGCTCCAACCGCTAACGCGGGTGCCGGCCTCGCGAAGTACTTGTTACCGTCCAGGACGAAACACCTCCCCATCCTCACGGCTCGAAGTTTGGCAAAGGGGTTGTCTCCGTTGTTCGCCGCAAGAGCCGCAGCCGCGTCCGCCGCGTTGCGCCTCAGATCGAATCCACAGCACGCCACGAGCACCACGTCCGGGTCCGCGGCGACCACGTCATCCCACTCCCTCCTGCTGCTCCTGGATCCCTCCAACGAGTTGAGGCCCGGCTCGCACCCGGCGACTCGCGTCATCCCGGGGACCCAGTGCCCGCCGTCAAACACGGGATCGAGCCACTCCAGCAGCAGCACCGACGGCCTGGGACCGCACTTTCCGCTCGATCTCGCCCCGGCCACCGCACCCGCCACCTCCGCCAGCTGCGCCTCGAACCGCTCCCGCGCGCGTTTGCCTCGCTGCGGCACCCCGCACGCCGCCGCGATGTTCTCCACGCTGGCGCCAACCTCGGCGAGCGTCGACGGGGCATCGCTGTGGAGACCGCACGATGCGGCGGCTCCCCCGACGTCGTCCTCGCTCACCGCGCACACCTTACACAGAGACTGCGTGATGATCACGGTTGGTTTTAGTTCGGCGACGAGATCGTTGTCGACGCTGTACAGCGGAGGCATCTCGTCGTCGTCGCCCGATGCGGCGGCGGTGACGCCCCGAGCGGCATCGACCTCGCGCTTCGCAGCCGCGGCGACGTGCTCGCTGACCGCGGTGTCGATGTCTCTCTGCGACGTGACGTGAGGGTCGATTGAGCTGGACGTCACCCTCTTGACCCCGGCGGCCAGCGCCGCCCGCATCCCCGCCTCGTCCGGGCACACGTCGCACTCGTGCGTGACTCCCACCAAACAATCGCGGATTCCCAGCGCTCCGATTACCTCGGTGGCCGACGGCAGAAGCGACACCACCCGCAGATTGGCCGGGACATCCTCGATCCCAACCGTATCGCCCCACCCGTTGGGGCGTCCGTCGTGCGACAGGCGCCGTGTGGGCTTCACCACGTGCGCCATCGCGGTCTGGTCTTGCTGCTGCTGCTGCTGCTGGGATATTTCGGGACGAACAGTTCCTTGTTGCCAGGAAATGTAAGGAGAGTCTGACTCTCCAGAGTCTGTGACGAGATCGACGGTCTACAGACCCTGGTAGATTTAGTCCAGCGCTGTCTAAATGTCCATAGGATACTTTTAGGACCGATCATTCATTTTCTTGGCAGCGATGCCCATTCAATAAAATGGACCGTGCAGCAGTCCACCAAGGCACACGAAGGACGGATTTCCATGGCCCTCGTCGCAGGATCGGGTTCCGGAAAAGCGATTGATTCCAGGTCAGCCTCGCGCCAATTTCCATTTTACGCCACGACGTGTCCTCGCTGGCGCTCTCGCTCGACGCGTTCGAGCGACGAGGTGCACGTCGAACGTTTTGGATCGAGTGACGACAAGTCACCGCGCGCACCACCGGTCGAACTCGAGCCGTAAGTAGGCCCGTGACTGCGCGAGCGCGGTCTCAAGTTGAAACGAATACATTTTCGCAGAGCAGTCGACTCGACTAATTCGCGCGAAAAGGATGTCCTCGCTGGCGTTGTGCGCGCGGCACGTTCACGCGCTCGTCTCGCCGAGGGATGCGACACGGGCGACTAGGTCATCGAGTCGACGTTGTCGACCGCTCAGCGTCGGCGTTCGGGCGGTCGCAAGCACCTATGTCGACGTCGAGGCGCTCTGGCAAAAGGTGGACTTTGCCGCTGGCCGCGAACGAGCCAAAACATCCGTGGAGTGGGCCACTCTGAAGGAGAGTTGCTGGTTCGCGGCGTACGACGCTCCGTTCCACGGGGTACCGAGCGGTCCGTACATGGGTGGTCGAGTGGCGCAAATGAACGCGCACATAACTCAGAGGCACCACGACTTCCTCGTGCGGTCGCGTCGCGCGCTCTGCGGCCATACGGTTACGCCGGAGGAATTCGCAGACACCCTCGCCAGGGTATCATCCGTCCTCGGCGTTGGGCTGAGAGCCGCGGTGCAGTGCGTGTTCGAGGAGCCGACGATCCTCGCGTTGGACACGTCAGAGCTCATACACCTCATGGTGGAGCTGCGACGACAGTACGAGGACGAGGACCTGGTCACGCTGGTCATCTCTCAGCCGCACCTCCTCGGAAGGGCCGTCGAATGCGTTCCCGACGGGCACGAGGAGGAGGACGCCTTCTTCGGACACCCCTCGCGCGCGGACCACTACATGTTGTACGGGGGGCAATGGTGATGTCGTGTTTCTTTGATTCGCTATTCTTTCCGACTAGACTAGCTATGAGCTACGTTGTTTGTGAGTCCCATTCAACCTATTGATCAAAAGCGCCAAGGCCAGAGACCGAGTCCAGAAAACCCAAATACTGGTCATCCTCAGCCGCCTTCCCAGTCTTTTCCTCGGGCGCCGATTGCTTCGTTTGCGCTGTGTTCAGAAGCCGCGGTCGCTTCGACGGCGGCACCACCTCCTTCTGCCGCTGGATCCGGACCGAAGCGGGCACGAGCGCCTTGAGCGCCGGGTTGTGCTGCGCCGGCACCAGTTTTTGAACAGTCGGCGCCGCCGCGCGAGTAAACGCCGCCGCCGCGACCGAGCGGGGCGGGGCGGACCTGACCGGATTGTTCGGGTTGGGAATGGGCGGCGCGGACGTGACCTGCCTGAGCCGCGGCGGTGGCGGCGGTTGATGAGGCACGGGCACGGGAACCATACGGACGGGGACCATCTGGACCATCCGGGGTCGCGGCGCCATGCCCGGCGGAGGGTGCGCGGTAGCACTCGCCGGCGGGGGAGGGGGAACAGGAGGCATCTCATCCTCCATGCCCGGAGGTGGACCGGGAGGAGGGGGAAGCGGCGGAGGATCCTCCGAAGGGGGAGGTCCAGGAGGAGGAGGCAAAGGGACCTCGTCATCCGGCGGAGGTGAGCCCGGAGGCGGACCGGGCGGGGGACCCGGGGGTTCTCCGGGGGGCGGACCAGGCGGCGGACCAGGCGGCGGACCGGGCGGTGCTCCAGGCGGTGGGCCCGGAGGCGGGGGAAGTGTGGTCGGCGCCCCCGGCGGCGGCAGGAGCGGACCCTCGCCCTGCACCACCAGATCCAACGGCTGGAAGTCGTACTCCTCCTCTTCGTCATCGTCCGCCTCCTCCTCCTCCTGGTAGTCGGACACCGCCTTGTACTTCTGCGGCTTACCCGCCGGGGGCCTCCCCGTCGGATTGAGCGTGGGGTGATAGTAGACAGAGTCTTGCGGCCTGTACGTTCCCAGTCCGAGCCCTCGGCTTCCCGTGCTGCCCGCGACGACAACCTCCATCCCTTTCAGCGCCCCGATGCCCTTCACCTTGGGCACGGCGGGTGCCGGCGCCGGTGCCTTCCCCGCGTTTGTCTTGCGCTGCTCCTCGTGCCACTTGATCCCGTTCTCGAGCTGCTTGATGCGGTGCTCCTTATCCCGCGCCATCTCCGTGTTCAGGCTCTTCTGCGCCTGGAGCTTCTTGAGCTCGCCGCGAAGGCTTCCGATATCCGACTTTTGCAGGGCATCATCGCGAGCCTCCTTACGAGCAGCCTTATTCTTGGCGAGCTGTTTCTTCTTCTGCGCCCTACGGTGGGCATCGCCGGGGGCTAAGGTCTGCGGGGGCGAGGATGGGGGAGCGTGTCAACGAAGGTGCGAGAAACCCTACTGGAGACGCGCGAAGTCGGGTTACGCGTGGGGTTGCGGGGGATATTGAAGGCACTCACCTTCCCCATAGATCCTCAGCGGGCAGCACACGATATTCACTTCCGACCGAGGTTTGCCCTCTTGCGACGCCCCCGCGGCGAGTGAAGTGGCCCCGGCGAAAATGGGTGCCCTCCTTTCTCTTGAAAATCAGCTTGGGGGAACACGCCTCAATTTGGATTTGGATTCCCGTTCGGCCTCATACTCGGCGGCGCGAGGAACGAAGTGTCCTCGTTCACGCGAAGTACCCAGCGCACCGCGGGTATTCAGACGCGTAGCTGCGTGCGTAAAATCTTCGAAGGGACCGTGCCGCAGCGCGCGAAGGAAGCTTCCGAAGATGGAGGGGACCCACGTACATCGGTTTCCAAAAGGGGGTGAAGAGATCGACACGGACGTGGTGCGGAGGAAGGAGTTTGAGAAGATGCGCATGAAAGTTGCGAACGAGAAATTCGGGAAGAGAGAGGATGCGAAGGAGCTGATGACGAGGATGATGCAGGCCTGCATCGCCGCCTTCGCCAAGGACCCGCTGGAGTTCATGATCGAGTTCCTCACCAAGGAGATCGAGGGGAGGGCGGAGCCGGTGCCAACGGGACCGGGGAAACACCCGAAGGGAGAGGAGGCGGACCTCGACGAGGAGGTAACGAACTACGCACACTCGATGGAGTTCCACACCATCGTGAGTAAGATGTCGGCGTACATGATCCAGTTCAAGCCCGACGATCCGGCACCTTTCTGTTTGGAGTTCTTGCGCACATTGAAACGCGAGGGCATCTTTGGCCCAATGGGCGCGTATCATTGAAGCGACGCTTCCGTTCGATCGATTCACATTTAATGTACAATACTAGATCATGATTTAGCCGGCAGAGGACTGATTAGCTGTAGACGAGAAGCGGCGTCACCGGCGGCGAGTAACTCAAGACGCTGAAGATGGCAGATGCTGAAGTCGCATTCGGCCCAAGTCACGTTGGAGCCAGGCGCTTGCTCCATCAGTATATCCTTCACGGCACGAATAGTTCGACGATGTACCCCTGCGTCCGCATCGATGTTTTCTTGAAGAGTAGGAGGCGGCGTCACCATCGGCTGCGCCTCGGCGTTGATGGTGCTACGGTGCCTGTGCCACGCGTTTTCTACGCCGGACAGCGCCCTCCGGGTGACGCCGAGGACTCCAAACCTGTACGCCTTGCCAGCGCGAATCGCATCGGCGATGTATCCGTCTGCGGTACTGACCTGTACACCCTTAATGGCCGCGATTTGCGCGCCGCTCCATCCTCGATCGAGGTGCAAATAGTGAGTTTCGGTCTTGGCCGGGCCAAGCTGTCCTTGCCAAAAGGGTGGAGCCGCGGGCGTGATCTGGTTGATGTCCCATGGATCGTCCACACATACCGTCTCAGCAGTCATCTCAACATCCACCTTATCCTCAGCCACCGCCGGCGCCGGCGTGGTGCACGTCTCGGTGACAGGCGGGAGGATTTGCAGCGTCTCAAAGACAAGCAGACTCGCCCACCCGTCCAGAGCTGCGTACTTCACTTGATCATCCGTGAGTTTTGGAGCCTCCCAATCGCTCATGCGACTCGAGGCGTGTTTGGGCAGGCGGTGCGACAGCTGCCACTCCACGAGCGCGGCCAGCGAGTAGCTCTCCGGTGCCTTTCCCGGCTGCACCCTCTCCCTCGCAAACTCCCGGAGCTCCAGAACGCCTTCGACGGGGATGTTGAAGTCCCTCCTGATCTTGTGAGCGTCTCCTCGCGCGTTCAGACCAACCTTCACTACGGTCGGATCCACCAGCAGCTCTCGGAGAGCCTCTGTCACGCCCGTGAGGCACAGTCTCAGCAGAAAGCACACAGCCTTTGCGGGGGCTCGCGGTCTGTAGCACATCTGCATCAACGCGGTCAACCTCGGCTCTGCTCCCGCCTTGAAAGAGACGACCCACTCGATGTCCCACCCGAGCGTGCGAGGAGCCGACGGAATCGCCGCCAGTCGTCGAATCCTCGCGACCGCCGAATCGACCTCCTCAGGGGTCTCGCAGAGCACCACCGACCCAGGGAAGCGAAGATCAGGGAGGACTGGGGATTTGGTCAAATCGTGGCACCCCTCATTCTGGATCTCGTTGGCTGCGGGGGAAAGGGACGCGGGCAGCCGACGCTTACGGGCGGTCGTTTTCCCCTCTTGCGGAACACACAAATTCTCTTGGTCGCCCCGCGGATCGCCAATCTTCGGCTCGTCGGGCGCGACATCCCGTTTGACCATTGGCATGAACGGAGGAAGCACAGGCGTGGGGGTGCCAATCTTGCCAATCTTCGGCTCGTCACGCGAGATCTCCAGAGCGAGATTGCGTTTGACGCCGTGGCACAGCTCTGCGTTTTCGAGCGCCGAGAAGAAATCAGAGGACACTTCCTCGATCTCGAACGTCGTATTCATCTTCTTCGCGCACTCGGCGGTAATCGAGTCGGGTCCTCGCCTGGCGCCGGTCAGATGTGAAGCGACCAAATTATAACGCACGAAACATCATCGCGATTTTGACACTCACTTTGTCGGTCGATTTGGTTTGGGGTGTTTCAAAAAAAGTCGGCCCATAACGCGCGGGGCGATGCCGCGCGTCGACGAGGAGTCGCCCCTCCTCGGGGAGGGCGATGCGGGGTTGGAGAAACGGCGTGTGGGAGTGGGTGCGATTCGATACGCGCTGGCGGGGAGCGCTGCGCTGTGTTTCGCGCTGATGGCGACCCTAGCCTTCGGCGGAAAGGTGCGGGTGAGCAAACCCGAACCCGCGTCGCTCCTGCTGGGCTCGCATGAATCCGAGAAGCCACTGCCGCCGAGCCCGTTCGTGGCGATGCAGGGCATGTTCGCGTACGAGACGTGGACCCAGGATCATGTTGAGCATCAGGGAGATCCAAGCGACACGACGCGTCCGCTGCTGCAGTCGATGCCCAACTTTGGCGCGTCCGTGCAGTCGTGGGAGACGATACGAACGGCGGTGCACACGGGCCTGGGTGCAACCGGAAAGCGCAAGCTCTTCATCTTTCTGCGTCACGCGCAGGCGATGCACAACCAGTGGGGTCTGCATGTGCACCAGACCAAGTCCGTGAACGACATCCCTTGCGACTACAAGGGCGAGGGCAACCTGGTGGACCCCGACTTGACGGGCTTTGGCATGCAGAATGCGAGGATGTACGTGAGGGACGTGCTCGAGAATGGATTGGGTAAGGAGATTGGCGGTGAGGCTCGAGTGTTCGCCAGCCCCCTATCGAGGACGCTACGTACGACGGTGATCGGTATCGGCAACCAAACCGCGCTCAAGATCAAGGGTGGTCGAGTGACGGTGAGCGAACTGCTGAGGGAGAGGATCGACACGAGGGTGCCGTTCGAGGTGCGGCGGCCAGTCTCGTACAAGCAGGGCGTGGACATGCAGAACCTCGACGAGCTGTTCAGGACAGACGACGTGGATGCGTCTCAATTGCAGAACGGCGACACCGTCGGGTCGCTCACCGTGGATTTCGACGAAGACGAGGGTGTCATGCACGAAGGCGCGAAACGTATTTGGGAGAAGCAAAACGCGCACAGTAGTAAACAACACGACGCAGTGCTGGGAGCATCGAAGTCGAGCGCGAAGCCGACGACCGACACGAGCAGTCTGATGACGCCACAATGCTTCGTGCCGAGTCGTGGCTTGGGTCTCGCAGTCAGCGAACGAGGGTGGTGCTGCGTGGATAGCGGGCTGAAACAGAAGTTTGGCCCCGAAAACCTGTTTGACTTTGACGTGACCACCCCGAACAAGGATCTGAGCGAAGCAAAGAGGATCGCACGCCAAAAGACCAAGGAACCGTACGTGTGCAAATTGATGGAGGCTGGGAGGCTGGGGAACGAGGGGTGCTACGGGCCCGCGATGTTGGGTCTCCTCGCGCAGGACGACGTGAACCTGACTCCGGGCCGGGAGGAGGGTGAGAACGAGCTCGTCAGTCGCGTCCGCACGTGGATCTCGTCTGTTTTCGACGAGGTGGAGGATCAGGTCATCGTCGCGGTGACACACTCGGACTGGATTAAACTAGCCATGCGGGATCTGGGGGTTGATAAGTCGTGGCTCGTGCCAAGGAACAACGAGATGTTACCCGTCATCGTGGAGGACACGAGGCCGAAAAGGGCGACAAAAAGCTGAGCTCGCCTCCAGGACAGAACTGTAGTATCTAGCTATTATTACCTATATATACTGGGGGATCACCAGACATCATCCTCTGACTCGTCCTCATCAACTGCGGCGGCATCCTCGTAGTCTATCTCTCCGCCAGCCTCGAAGCCGTCGTCGATGTCGTCGCCGCCCCAGTCCTCCTCGGGCGGCCTCGGCTCGGATGAGGGCGTGAAAGGAACGGGCGTCGCATCCTCCAAAACGAGCGAATCTTCGTGATTCGCCGCGTTAGCGGGTGTGACCACTCCTGGAGACTCCGAAGATAAATCGGGGAGCTCATCGGGTTCGAACTCGTCGTCCTCCTCGACGGCGTACCGGTCCGTCTCGCCAATCATCTCCTCCAGCATCGTCGCCGCGGGTTTGGTCTCCTCCGTCTCAAAGACGTCATCTTCGTACTCGTCCCGTTCTGGAGTAGGAGACCTCGCATTCGTCGGAGGGTCGTCGCGGGGACGTGTAAACGAGGGAGTGGTCTCTTCATCGTCTCTCCACACCAGGTCGCCCTCATCGTCTGGCACCACCGGCGGCGAGGGAGGTTGAGCGGGCTGAGGAGGCGGGGGATGGGAAGGCTCTTCTTCTTCGTCGTCCCTCCAAACCAGGTCACCTTCTTCGTCGTCTTCCAGCTGTGAGAGGGACGATACCGCGGGTTCGACCTCCTCAACGGGCGGTCGTGGCGCGGCTAAAGGCCCGTCCTCATCGTCTTTCCAGACGAAGTCCTCGTCGTCGTCCACCTTTTCTGGAGGAGGAGCAGAAATCGGTGCGAGACTGGGTTGTCGCTCTTCCTGCTGCCTCTGCTGGTAGACAGACACCGGCTGCTCCTGCACGCTCTTCCCCGGTGGCCGACGCACCGGCGCCAGGAATGAACCCAACGAGGGTCCGTCGGATATGCCTCCAAGAGGTTTCAACGGCGCCAGCCGACCCATGCCCGACCCGCCGAGGAGCGGCCTGGGTCCGCCGAGGATGGGCGCCGATGAAACAGCCGGAGCCATGAACTGCCCGGAGCTCTCGTCATCGCTGAGATCATCAATCTCCCCGAACACCGTCTTTCTCACCCCGCTGCTCATGCCGACCGTCGATGTGCGCTGCGCCGCCCTCTTCCGCAGCGCGGCCTCCCTCGTGCCACCAACCTCACCGGGTTCTGGTTCTTCGTCCGAGTCGAGGTCCGTGAGTCGGCTCTTGTCCTTCTTTCTCCTCTTCAACTTCTCCACCTCGGCCGCGATGGCTTCGGCGTCAGGGTCCGCCGTCGTCGGAGCGGACGCCGCCGGGGCACCCTTCCTCGGCTTGGCCTTGGCCAGCTCAGCCTCGAGGTCATCCTGTACCTCGTCCATGTCCGGTGCCGAGTTGCTCGGGCGTTCCGCCAGTCGCGTGGGGACGCGTTTCTTGAGCACCTTCGACGGTCCCGACGGCCTGGCGGGCGAGTCGTCATCATCATCGATGAACATTCTCGCCTTGGGAACGGGCTTTGGGCCGTCGGACGTGAACACGGTGGACGGCTTGCGAGGAGATTTCGCCCCGGTCAAACCTCCCCCGCCACCCCCCGAGAGACTCCCGTGATCCTCCTCCGGGGCCTCGTCATCCTTGGGTATCTTTTCCACCTTGCCCTCCGACTTGGAGAACAAGCACCCCATCGCGGTGGGAGACCAGCCCAGGTGGCCCCTCCTCGCCGCTCTCCTGGTTTGACCGTTGTTTTCCGAGAAGATTGCTTTTTATAGTCTGGCTATTTTTGGGTTGCTGTGTCGGGCGTCGTCGAGGCGAGGCATGATGCACGTGAGTGTAGTGTATCCTATTTAATTCTATCTGAACAGTGTTGTGTGTTAATCTTTACTCGTCCATGGCGTCGTCGTCGTCCGACTCCTCGTCGTCGGACGCCGCCGGCTTCACGTCGACGCTGAACTCGTACTCTTGGTCGCAACCCAGGTACGAGTCGCACATGAAGAAGAGCGTGTACTCGACGTTCCCGGGGTCCGAGGGCGCCTGGAACTCGAGCTTCACCTTCTGCTTGCGCCCGAGGTTGACGCGCTTGATGGCCGACAACGTTCCCTTCTTGACGTCGCCAACCACCAGCCACCAGCTCTCGGAGTCCTTTTTCTTGGGGTACCGCGGCGCCACCACCGCGCCGAGCTCGTCTGACTCGTCCATCTCGCGCTCCAGAGACACAACCATCTCGACGCTGTCCCCCGCCTCCACCTCATCCGCGTTCACCACCTCGTAATTCACCTCGATGTTCGGGTAGCGGTTGCACGCCTCCGCCACCTCGCCCATCTGCGCATCCGTCATCTGCAGGAGCTCCGCGCGTTTGTCGTCATCCTCGATGTCGACCAGGTCGTAGATGCTCTCAATGCCAGCCTCGGTGCAGCGAGCGGCGCACTCCTTGTCCACGTGAGGGAGCTGAAGCAGCGGGGTGTCCTTATCCCACATACCCTGAACCAGCATCTGGCTGAGCTCCATCGCCGCGAGCGCGGGGGCGAGCCAGCCTGACGAGGAGATGACGTCGACGATGGCCTGCAGCAACCTCGCCGCATCCGGGAGGATCGCCTTGAGGTCGTTGGTCAGATCACCGTTGAGCTTCATGCGGCCGAAATGGGCCTGCATGAGCGCCGCCACCTTGACGTGCGGGTCAGTCGTGCGCCTGTTTTCGAGCGTCACGGCGGAGTGGTTCAGCACGTGGCGAAGAACGTTCGGCTCACCCGGGCGCACTGCAAACTTTTCAAACTCAGTCGCACCCGCAACAATCTCGAGCAGGCCCTTGAGCTTGGTCTTCGCCGTGAGAGACGCGGCGAAGAGCTCGATCGTGGTGTAGGAGATGTAGTAGTACGAACCGATCATGCCCAAGTTGAGAGGGGTCACGTCCATGTCGTCCTCGATGCTGATGCACTTGCTCGCCTCGAGGTCGCCGAGTGTCGACTCCACCAGCTCCGAGAGCGCGTCGGAGAGGTGCCTGTGAGTCACCCCGGTGAGGTTGTAGTAGTTGGGGTTCTGGCTCAGTCGGCGGTAGTAGAACGACCAGGTGAGATAGTCCACCGCGTCCTGCTTCGTCTCGATGGTTCGCGTCACAATCTCCGCCGCCATGTGATCGTGAAGGAAATGGTCGAGGTGGGACTCAACCGGGAAGGGTTCGTACAGGAATTTCTTGTAGTACTCCTTCCTCGGCGCGTGGCACAGCAAGACGCACACGCTGTGGTCGTCGTGCAGTGGCCTCGCCGCACGACCCATCATCGCGAGAAGATCGGTGACGGGATAGTCGGCGGACGCGGCGCCGCCCGCGTCGTAGTACTGCGTGCCCATGATCACCGACAGCTTGCACGAGGCGGTGAGACCCCACGCGAGCGGGGCGGTGACCACGAGAACAGTCGCCGCGCCAGACGTGAACACCCGCTCAACCAGCTCGCGCTCATCAGAGTCCATGGACTCGTGAAGAAGCGCGACACCGAAACCGAGCGCGTGTCGCACGGCGGGATCCGAGATCTTGTCGATGTGCGGCGCCAGATCCTCGGGGTCACACGCGAGGAACTTTTTGGGCTTCCCATCCGCGGCGGCAAACGTGAGCAAGTCGAGCGAAGCCAGCTTTGCGTGCTTGCGCGTGGGCACAAACACGATGGAGGGCTCGCCGGACGGCGCGTGCTGACAGATGGCGCTATACACGGGCCTGGCCATCGCCTGCATGCGCGCCTCGAAGTTGACGATGTCGATGCCGGTGACGCGGATATCGAGGGGCACCGGCCTGACCGCCGGGGCAAAGTTGAAGAGGCCGTGCGACGTCGCGCCGATCCACTCGCCCAGGTCCCTCGCGTTGGCCAGCGAAGTGCAAAGACCGACGATGCGAATCGGCTTTTCGAGCTGGGAGCTGATGTACCTCATGCGACTCGTGACCACCTCCATGATCGGTCCCACCGCGCCTCCAATCAGGTGGAGCTCATCCGCAATGAAGAGCGAGACGTTCTGCACGTTTTTCCTCTGCTTCCACCTGCGGCTGATCACGTCCCACTGCTGTGGCGTGGCGATGACCACCTGGCCCTTCTCGAGCAGCTTCAGGTCAACCGCCGTCTCGCCCGTCAGGGATACCACGCGCGCGCCGAGCTTGTCGCCGAGCCTCGCGCTCCAGTCCTGCAGCCGCTCGCGCGCCAGCTCCGGCGTGGGCGCCATGTACACGCATCGCACGGCGTCGGTTTCCTTCTTGGCCAGCTTGTTGAGCATGCGCAGGATGGCAAACTCGGCGCAGACCGTCTTGCCGCTGCCGGTGGGTGCGCCGATGAGTGCGTTGTCGTCGGTGTTGTACATGCACTGGAACACCTGGGTCTGCACCGGGTTGAAATGCTTGATCCTGGGCGCGTAGAGACCGTCAAATCCATCCTGCTTCAGCGCCGACGCCGGCAAGGGCTGCAGGTCGAGCAGCTCCGTGGGCGGCGGGTGCTTGTCCGGAAGGAGCAGGTGCTTGAAGCTGACTGGGATGATCGTCTCAGACCCGAGCCAGCTGTCGGACACCACGCGCACGAAGTACTGGGGCGGCAAGGGGTCGAGCAGGGTGACGGTGAAGGAAACCGCGTGGTCCTCCTCGGCGTTGACCTGCTTGAGCAAAAAGAATTCGTGGTGAAGGATCATCTCGCCATCGTTGTCCTCGACGATGATCCAGAAGCCCTGCACGTACCCGTGCACCTTCTCGTCCCACTGAAAGTCCGGGGTGAGGGCCAGGTCCACCTTGAGCACTGATCGGGTGATGGGCTGGACGTGCGCGCTGAGCTCGAGGCGAGGGAACTGGTGGACAAACTTGTGAATCGCCTTGCCCATCTTGGGGAAGCGAATCAGCTCGCCAATCTCCTGCGACGAGAGGTCGTAGTATCGCTCCCACGCCAGATCCTTGCGCTCAACCTTGATGAGGATATCGTGAGGAATACCCTTGAACTGACGCAGCGGCGTCTGGCTGCCCCACGTCCTCCTCGCCGCCATCTTGCACAGCGCCAGAGCCTTATCCGCGAGCTGCGCCCAACCGCGCTTGAGAACAATCTCAAAGATGCACCTCAGGATGCGCCCCGCCGACTGCGTGACGTACACCATGTCAGCCATGAGCGCGAAGCCTTCGAGCTTCATGCCGCTGATGTAAGCCTGAAGCAGGATGTTGATCTTCGCGGTGGGCTCCTCGATGGATTCCTTCACCGGGATCGGGACGCGCTCGGCCAGTTTGGCGAGTTCCAGCTTCTCCTCTTCCCTCACGGAGACGTACTTGAACTCCTCGGCGAGGGCAAACAGGCGGCACAGCTCGATGTCTCCCATCGTGGGCTTGAGGTGCTCGTTGAACGCTTTTACGGTCCCGTGGCTGATGTAGTAGTGGCTCGCGATGCGGCCCAGGTCGGTGGCCTGCATGTGGCCACTGCGCCTGTCGTATCGGCACAGGCCCGCCTTGTCAAGCTGCGTCGCGGCGGTGTGGATCAGATCCGCGCGGCGCATCTCCAGCGTGGGATCATCCTCCAGCGCATCGACGCCGACTCCGTACAGGTTGGGGTTCCTGAGCATGCGGACGTAGAGGTAGGTGTAACCAAGCCAGTTCACCGCATCCCTCGAGTCCTGCACGGTGCCGAGGACAACCTCCGCGTTGAGCGCATCCGCGAGGTTTTTCACAAACTGGGACTCAATTGGAAGCTGCTGGTTGAGCAGAGACAGGTAGTACTGCAGCTCGCTGTGCTGGGTGATGATGATACCCTCGCCGAACGTATCGAACTGCGGACGACCGGCGCGGCCCATCATCTGCATCACGTCCTGGAAGCTGAGCTCGTCCCACCCGCCCTTCTCTGGGTTGTACATCTGCGTACCCTTGATGATCACGGTGTGCGCCGGAAGGTTCACACCCCACGCCAGGGTCGCGGTGCTCACCAGCACCTGCACGTGACCGTCCGCGAACAGCTCCTCGACCAATGTGCGGTCGGCGCGAGTCATGCCGGCGTGGTGGATGGCAAAGCCGTAGGGTAGCAAGTCTCGAAGGTCCGCGGATCGGCACTGCTCCGCCTCGGAGATGAGAATTTCGCGGCTCGCGCTGTCCTCCTTGAGAAACTTGGCGAGTTGATCGCTCTCCAGTGCGGTGTCGCGCATCGCCTTGGCCGTCTTGGCCGTCTCCTTGCGGCTGTGCACGAAGATGATCGTCTGGGACTTGCCCGCGTTCTCGAGCACCTTCTCGTAGCAGATCTCGTTCATGACCTGGAACCTCTGAAGGGGTTTCTTCACGGTGACGCCGATGAACTGCTGCTGCAGGGGGCACGGGCGGAAGCTGTTGTCAAACACGAACAGGCCCTTGGAAGGGTTGATGCGGAGGAACGCAGCGACGTCCTCAAAGTTTGGCAGCGTCGCTGACAGTCCGACCAGGCGGACCATCTCCTGCGTCGTCTCCACCTGGCGAACCGTGCGCGCCACGATGGACTCAAGCACGGGACCGCGGCCGTCGTGAAGGAGGTGAATCTCGTCGATGATGAGCAGACGAACCAGCTGCGTGTAGGTCCTGTCGCCGGACTTGCGGGTGATGATATCCCACTTCTCCGGGGTGGTGACGATGACCTGCGTGTCGTCAATCTGGGACCGGCTCAGGGAGACGTCACCGGTGAGCTCCCTGACGTTGATCCCGTACGGCTTGAGGCGGTTGCCGAGGTTACCCACCATCTCCGCCACGAGCGCCTTCATGGGCGCCACGTAGACAATCTTGAACGCGGATGTGTCGATGCTACCGTCGGACCTGCGGTGCAGGCCAACCTCGTGGAGGATGGTGAGCATCGCCACGTTGGTCTTACCCGCACCCGTGGGCGCACACAGGAGCATATTCTCCGGAGAGAGCATCGCGGTGTTGTACACCTGGCTCTGCACCCTGTTCAGGGACTTCATGCCACTGAACGCGGGTTGCGCCCACTTTGGAAGCTCTTCGATGGGGCGGAGGACCTCGCCATCCGCGAAAGCCTTCGGCTTCAGCGCGGGGATGTGAACCTCCTCGTAGCCCTTCTTGGCGCTGCGGTAAGATCCCGGGGGCAGCTCGCACCGCTTGTTGGACATCAAGTGGGATCCCGCGGCAAAGGCCAGGGCATCCAGTTCGAGCATCTTACGCCCGGCAGCCACGGCCCCGGCGCCGGTGTCGGCCACGTCAGCCGCGACCTCGCCGCGTAGTTGCCGCGCTTCCTCGCGAATCTTGGCCTCCATCGCGGACTGTCTTGCCTTGGCCGACGCGCGCTCACCCGTCTGACGCATCAGGTCCAACACCGCCGCCGCCTCGGGCCGGGCGCTCATCTGCTCCGCGATGCGCGCCTTCTCGTCGTCGTCCTGCGCGCGCGCCAGTCGGGTGCACCACACCACACGCGCGCGGGATTTGAGAAGCTTCTTGATGAGGTCGAACTTGTCGTAGTCGAGGAGGAGCACGAGCCGGTTCTCGCACGCCCGCTCGTCATCCGTCTCCGACCCGAGCGCGCTCAGCACCTCCTCAGCCATCTTCGAGGACTCCGCCGCGTCCGAGTCGGTGTACCCGAACGCGGCGGCGACCTGGCGCTGGAGCCAGTAGGCGTCGATGTCCGAGGGTTTGACGATGTCCTTGTCGTACTCCTCGCCGTCGTCGCCGCCGACGTCCATGCCCTGCACGCCGCGGCCAAACCCAGCCTCCTCGCCGGCGCCCTCGTCATCCTCCTCCACGTCGCTCGCCTCGAGCACCTCGTCCAGCTCGTTGTCCTCCCCGTTGTCCTCGTCCTCCTCCTCGAACTCGACGGCCACGCCGATGTCGTCGTCGAGGGTATCGCCGGGAACGACGTCGCCCTCGCCCGGGCCGCCGCCTGGGTTGAAATCCGTGATGAGCTTACCGACGGCGACAAACTGCGCAAACTTCTCGCTGCTCGTCGCGCCCATGAGGGCCTCGACGTTTTTCTTCCTCTCCGGGTCCGTCTTGTGATCGTCCTTGAGCACCTCGAGGACCTCCTCGGCGGCGCCCCTGAGCACGTCCTGCGGCTGGTCCCCAAACTGGCCCTGGATCATTCCCAGGAGCGCCTCGTACGCGGCCCTCGTCTCCCTCGTCTTGGGGCGGTAAGATCCGTCGGCGTCGGCGGTGAGCACGCTGGACACGGCCTGAGCCCTGCCCTTCTTGCGTCGAGCGTTCAGGGCGTCCAGATCGTCCTGGTCCATCCCGCCCTTGCGCCTCTCTCGCGCGCGCTTCTTGCGATCCTCGAGCTCGGCGGGTTTGTCGCGGTGCACTCGGTCGCCAAACTGACCGGGCTTGATGCGACCCCAGAGCGTCTCGGGTTCGCCGGTGGGCTCGCCGGTCACGCGATCCTTGTTGTCGGACGTGAGCACAAGGCTCGCGTTCTGCGCGGGGTTGGGAACGGAGACGGGAGGTCAGCGAACGCGGGTGGGTGGAGGGGCGGGGGAGATTGGATTACGGCGGCGGGGTTGCCCGGTGCGCGCGAACTCACCGCTCGGTACTCGTACTGCTTGTAACGCGCGTGGGCCTCGGCGCCACCGCCCGTGGCGTCTTTGGGGCCTCCATCTTCGCCGCGGCCGCCACCTGCGATGTCGGGGTGAGTGGGAAACGGGACGGTCAGCTCCGAGGCGGGGGCGGGGATCGAGACGTGGCGGGGCGGCAAGGTTGAGGTTCTAGGCTTATTTGCCCTACGTACCGGTGGGCATTTTGCTGTTCCGCGCTCAAGATCCCGGGCCCGATCTACCCCTCGACCGATCCAAGCTCTCTCGAACGTATCGGTTTACCCTCGCAACCGAGCCGTGAACTCTCGCGCCCTCGTCGGTGGACGCCGATCGCGCGCGGTCGGGTTTTGACGTCGCGCCGTCCCCTGCCAATCAGAGCTGCAGAGAGCCAAAACCAAGTTCACATGAGTTCCCAAACGACGGTTGATCGATCTTGACTAAGTTGTCTGGTGTGGTGAAAACAAATTACCACATTTAAGGTTAACATGTATGCAGGTTCAGTCAGGATATATATCGACTCTTCAGTCAGGTACAAGTACACCAGGGATCTCGGATTGTTCGTGTCGACGCGATGTTATTTTCCCGCCCTCCGCCGGCGAGCAGCTTGCGATCGAGATGATTGGACCTAGTCGACGGCCGGCGGGCGGTGCGTTCGCAATGCGATCGACGCCAGGCGGCGATTGCTGATTGTTCAACAACAAACACACCGTACTCGAAGACGGCATTCGATACGAGAAGAGGAACGGCCTCTCGACGAAGACTGAAGAGGCCCCGGGACAGGAGCGCATCGGACCCGGGTCGACCCTTTCGCTCTCGGCGCCGACTGCGGAAATGTCCACCACCGGGGAGGATCGGCGGGGCTCCCGGCCCGAGGGTGTCCGACGCGAGGGCGCGGCATCGAGGTACACTCGATCCGCCGCGAGCAGATTCGCGTCGCGATGGACCACCCTGATAATCCTGATCATGACCCTCATCGGGACCGCACGAGCAGGTACGTTCCCTTGCGCAGCCGAACCCGTTGTTGCCTTATTTTCGCCGGCCAAGCGCCGGTTTTCCGGAAGCCGTTCGCGAGCGGCGCCGCGGGTTCATCGCGTTGAACGGGTATTTTGGAGCGTCGCCGGGCTCCATGCGATCACCGCGACCAACCGGACCGGTCGCACGAACCCATCGGCGGGACCGAAGCGCGTCACCGCGCTGCATTCGGTCATCACTAACAACACGAATTTCCCACGTTTTGCCCTCACCCTCGCTCTCCTCTCAAACGCAGGCACACTACTGGAGAAGCTCGTGTCGCGGACCGGCATGGTCGGCATTGGCAACTATAAGTACTATAAGTTGCATCTGCGCTGCACGCAGGCGGCGCAGCCCACGAGGTTCAAGCTCATCCCGCTGGATGGCAACCCTGACCTGTACATCTCAAAGACAGTGAGGAACCCCACCAAGAGCATGTACTCGTGGAAGTCCGACGAGACGGGGCTCAAGGAGGATGTCATCGAGATCGAGCGTCCCGAGGCTGGGACGTACTACATCGCGGTGTACGGTGAGGCCACCGCGACGTTCAAGCTCACCGCGTTCACCAAGATGTGGACCGGCAAGCATCCGTGCACGGGGTTCAGGATCGAGGACAACGACACCGAGGAGGAGAACACCGACGGATCCTTCCTGCTGGAGAACAAGATGACGGTCACGGGAGGGGTGAACTTCGAGTCCAATCTGAACGTGCTGCAGGATGTCACGCTGGGCGATAGCCAGACTGACACGGTGGCGATCAAGGGTCAGATTGAGCTCGGCACCGCGAGTCCGGGCGAGTACGTCATCAACAAGGCGGATACCCTGAACGTGACGGGCGGGACTCTCGTGTTGAGAGGAGCCAACACGATGGGTGCATCCGCTGGTAACGTCACGCTCATGGCGGGTCTCGGCACGCAGGGGCGAGGAGGGAGCATGAACCTCTTCGCAGGCGCCGCAAACTATGCGGACGCCGGGGACCTGACCATCGGAACCGGCCGAGCGCTTGAGGGCCGCGCGGGTAATCTGACCATCTTTGTGAGCCGCGGCGACGTGGGCGTGGGCGGAAATGTGACCGTGAAAGCGGGCTTAACGACCGCCCGGGATATGCCCGGAGGAAGCGTCAACATCGCCGCAGGCATTGGTGCACACACCACTGGCGGAAGGGGTGGTGTGGTTCAGATTGATGGTGGATTGGCCCAAGGGAACACAAGCTGCAACCTGACAGAGTACGTGTGCTCTGGTGTCGCAGTCAACGTGGCGGTGTACGAGGCTGTTCTTCATGGATGCATCAGCGACTTTTCTACGTTGACGAGTGTCGCTAACGTCACCTACCTGTGCGGTACACTGCCGGTTAGCTCAGAGCAATATTTTGCAGTTCTCGGCGGGTGCACCCAGAAATGCTTGGGTGGCGCTGTCGAGGTGAGCGGCGGTCTGTCGTCGGGCGGTGTGGGCGGCGCGGTGGTCGTGACGGGCGGTGCTACAAGCAGCACCGACCCGTACGCTCGCGGCGGTAACGTGGAGGTCCGTGGTGGCACGGCTGCACTTGGCAGCGGTGGCGCAGTTTTGTTGTCGA
>Ga0302114_10000565_pt1 | contig 25654 bp, 37 predicted proteins | sample AG5_Surface_MG_FD_203107 | JGI IMG/M metagenome (GOLD analysis project Ga0302114, IMG submission 203107) | Marine microbial communities from Western Arctic Ocean, Canada - AG5_Surface | ecosystem: Environmental > Aquatic > Marine > Oceanic | place: Canada: Western Arctic Ocean | collected...
ATTTGGAATCGAAGATGGCGTTTTTGACGACGCGCCTGCTCCTCGACGAGACACAGCTTCGAAAGATGGTGCTGACAAGTCCGCAGTTGATTTGTTCATTAAGCATTGACACGTTGGAATCGAAGATGGCGTTTTTGACGACGCGCCTGCTCCTCGACGAGACACAGCTTCGAAAGATGGTGCTGACAATGTCGTCATTGCCTGGATATAACATCGAATCGAACCTCGAACCCACTATTTCATTTTTCGAGGAGACGATGGGATTAGAAGCTGCGCGCAATTTCATAATTTCCTTCCCGACCTGCCTCGGCTTTTCATTATCGAAAAGGCTGATACCTCGATTTGACAGACTCTTGCAATCACACAAAACCACACCATCAGCGAGTGATTTCGTTCTAGAAAAAACAACTTCCGGATACATTTGCACCCTTGCGGACGACAAGTTTGACGCTTGGATGGGTCGCAACCACGGCGAACAATTCACAGAGACAAAAATGGGCGACACCGTCATTCGAGAGTACAGTACACCTACTTCCAATAGCTAGCATTATTTTTAGAACAGAGCGGCATTTTTTAGAACATAGCACCACTTGCAAATCAAATCACCTGCCAACCTCTCCACTATTATTACTATTATCCTCGCCTTCAACATTCGGGAGTTGCTCGTCAGACAAGCCGCTCACAATTCTTTCCCTGACTCTCGCTGACAATTCCTTCTCCTCCACCTCACCCCCCTCACAACTGATTGGTTCGTGGAAGACAATTTTCAGTTTGCCAATTCCTGGTTGCAGTGGGAAGAGGCAATCGGCAGGCATCACAGCGTGAGCGTTGCATAACGTGATTGGGATGATGGGCACTTTAGTCTTGATCGCCATTGCCATTGCCCCCGCCTTGAATGGCAGCAGCCTTCCATCCACCGACCGCTGGCCCTCCGGAAAAGCCATCAAGCTCACCCCGCTCTTCAGCCAGCTGATTCCCTCCTTGAAAGTCTTCAGCTGGCTCCTTCTATCTTCCCGATCAATCAAAATGTGCTTCCCGCCGGTAAGTTGGTAGCCAATAATTGGGGCTGAAGTCAACTCTCGCTTGGCGATGAATTTGAAATTCAGTGGCAGCACCTTGCACAGCAGAACGATGTCCAGCCAGGAACTGTGGTTCGCGACGAATAAGCACGAATCCGTGTCCTTCCCTGACGCCGCCTTCTGCGCAATTAGCTCCTGCACGTTGTGCGGATCGACAACCTCTGGGAGAAGAAAATTCAGAGTCAGCCAAAGTTTACACCAAACTTTCCCCACCGTGTCGAACGTAGACATAGCAGGGTCGTAAAAGGGGACCATTGTGTCTCGCAGTACCGTGGTGGTGAGAAGGTCAGAAATGAACAGGCCGGCAAGATATGGCAGTGCAGTGATTATTGTGATAAATCCAGTGTAAGCTCCAAAAAGGTTGATGTACTTCTTGTCGTCGCTCGAGCCCATGGTGAACGAGAGGAAGGGACCAGCCTCATTCTTCTCAATGTCGAGCTTGTGTGAATGTAGGAATGAGGAGGAGGAGGAGGAGGAGGAGGAGAGAAAGTGAGGGCGATGTGTTGGTGCTGAGACTATTATTGTGCTGAACGACGTGCAAGCTGCTGGAATGAGTATTGCCAGTAACACCTTCATATATCCTATATGCGACCTGAATCTTTGCCCTGAAATTGAACCAAAATTTTGGCCTGTTGTCGCCCTTGTTGGCCTCAAAAACCACCCACAAAAGCAATTGACAAGAACATCCGCATGATCCTTATCTACATGATAATAATTCTGCAACTGCTCGTCCCCTCAATTCACCCATTCAACAACATGCTTCGATTATCACATAAGTGTCTTTCTCCCAGGTCTCCCAAGAACAACCTTTTCCGACTGTTATCTTCGTCGGCAGTCGCAATAGACAGCCCTCTAGGTGCTAATGGTGCTGATGGTGAATCAGAAGGTCCCGATATGTCCCAATTTTCCCACTTAACCTCTCAATCACCTACATCTAAAGCCAATTCAGTGTACTCGAAGAACTACCCTTCCCTGGCCTGGACATCTTCGTTTGGATCTAAAAACTCAACGTCCACAATCACTCACCTTAAACAAGGACACCCCCATTACATTAACGTTTCTAACATCACTGCCGCCGGGGTGTGCATCGTAACATCCATTGAGCAGGCAAAAATCGTCGTTGCCAGCCTAGTCGAGCACGGTGCCAAGCCCAACATTTTCCATGCTTGCGATACTGAGGTGATGAACATTGACTTAAAGCGCGTTGGGCCCATCGGCAACGGTTTTGTTACCTGTTTCTCGATGTATTCCGGCCCCGACTTTGACTATGGGCTGGGTGGTGGTCCGGGCCAAGCTCTCTGGGTGGACAATCTCGACGAGTCCGAGGGTGTGATGGACGTATTCAAGGATTTCTTCGAGTCTTCCGAGTACAAGAAGGTGTGGCACAACTACGGTTTTGATCGCCACGTAATGTTCAACGAGGGAATCGACTGCATGGTGGGTGATGATTTGCAGCCACATTCTCATTCACACACATCCACAGTCCTGAAACTAACACACTCGTTTCAATTCAGGGCTTCGCCGGGGACACCATGCACATGGCGAGACTGCAAGACTCGGGGAGGGCAAAGTGGGCCAGCGGGGGGGGGTATGGGTTGGAGGCGCTGACGGAAGATCTTTTGGGGCGGAGAAAGAAGCCAATGAAGGAGATTTTTGGCGTGGCGAAGTTGAAGAAAGACGGCACACCCGGTGCTATAATAGAGCTTCCGAAGATCGAGGAAATGCAGCGAAAGAGGGAGTTCCGGAGGCAGTGGATAGCTTACTCCGCGTACGACGCAGAGGGAACGTGGTTGATCAGGGAGAAGCTCGAGGAGAAGCTAAAAAAAATGGAGTGGCTAAAATCGGGCAAGGACGGGACGAGTAAGAACTTGTACGAGTTCTACGAAATGTACTTGGTGCCGTTTGGGGAGTGCCTGACGGACATGGAGAGGAGGGGAATCAGGGTCGATGCGAGCGTCTACCTAAACGGAATTGAGCAGCAGGTGAGTGAGCAAAGCGAGCGAGCCTTGATGAAGACGAGCATTCTCGCGATGAATCCCGCGAAATGGCTACAGACATAATGGCTACATCCACTACTAAACTAACCCCCTCCATTTGTTTGGCTCGCTCTTTTCGCTCGCGCTTCATTAAAAATTCGCCTCGCTTCGCTCGGCGCAGGCAAAGAAGGATAAAATCCGGCACAGTCTCACCTTCCGAGGCTGGGCCGCGAGTTTGATTGGGCCCGACGGGCTAGCGATGAACCCGAACTCAGCCACCCAGATTGCAACCTTTCTGTTTGGCGGTTGTGCGAACCAGAAGACGGGCGACGACATTGAGGAAGTGAGGGTGTTCAAAACGCTGAGGGAGGACATTTGCCAGGAGGTGAGCGAAAGCGGGGGCCGTCACACTTTTCTTTTAACTAACCCACTCGGGGCAGGCGTTGGACGGCTACGCTGAGCGAGACGCGTTTGAAAAGCTTGGGCCTTATCCTGACGGGGAGGGGGAAGCTGAGGAGGAAGAGGACGAATTCGACTTGATGACCGCGGTTCAGCTAAAGGAGCTGTGCAAGGAGCAGGTGAGTGTGATGAGTGTGATGAGCGTGATGAGCCTATATAATTAACTCTCATTTTCAACTTTAACTCACCCCCACTCAACTCAACTCAACTCAACTCAACTACACGCAGGGGCTGAAAATGTCTGGCGCAAAGCTTGTTTTGCAGGAGCGACTGAGGGACCACTTTTTGGGTAACTCCCTTGCTCCCGAGGATTTTGCGCCATCGGGCTTTGCCGCCATGACACTGCCGCAGTTGAAGGAGACGTGCATCGTTCGTGGGCTGAAGAAGGCTGGTACGAAAGCCGATTTAATCCAGGTGAGCGAGCGGAGCGGGTAGCGGAGCGAAGCGGAGCGAAGCGGAGCGGGGAACGAGCCCAACTCAAATTAATAATTATCATTATTACCCCCCAGCGTTTGGAGGAAGACTTGCAATATGCCAACGATCTCGTTGACGACATAATCACCACCCCGAACAGCAACGGAAGTGGCTACTCTACGATCAAGGAAGCGCTGGATGCGGCTCTGAGCATAATTAAGGACGGTGAAGACTCGAGTTTAAAATCGATAATCGCCGCGATCAAGGACAAGAACACCAACTCCAAGTGGGTTGACGTCAAAATCTCTTCGATCTTCATGCGCCCGCAGAAGTTCACGGTGGGGGGAGCACCGAGCGTCACCTCGGACGTGCTTAAGGCGCTCGCGGGAGACGGTTACGACGAGGGAGAGGAGCCAAACTACGGGACGGCGTATGATTTCTTTGGCGGGGGGGATGCGGGTCACGACGCGTGCGTTGCCCTCTACAGCTTGACGCAGATGGGTAGCATCGACACGATGATCGGGAACTTTCTCCTCCCTTTGCAGTTCTTGGCCGACGAAAACTCTCGGGTCCACTGCTCGCTGAATCTAAACACGGAAACCGGGCGATTGAGCGCACGGCGTCCGAACTTGCAGAACCAGCCGGCGCTGGAGAAGGACAAGTACAAAATTAGGAAGGCGTTCCAGGCGGGTCCGGGGAACTCGTTGATCGTGGCGGATTACGGGCAGCTCGAGCTGCGGCTCTTGGCGTCGATGACGAACTGCAAGAGTATGATCTACGCCTTCAAGGAAGGCGGGGATTTCCACAGCAGGTGAGCGAGCGAAATACTGCGAGCGAGCCTTGATGAAGACGAAATACGAGCCACTACTAAACCAACCCACTCAATCAATTCGTGTTCGCACCTTCTTCGCTCGGCGCAGAACGGCCATGGGGATGTTCCCGTACATCAAGGAGAAGGTGGACGACGGAGAGGTGCTGTTCGAGTGGGATTACAGCAAGGGAGCTGCGCCGAAGCCCGTCGTTAAGGACGAGTACGGGAGCGAAAGGAGGAAGGCAAAAACGCTGAACTTCAGCATCGCGTACGGAAAGACGGCGTTCGGGCTTGCCAAGGACTGGGGAGTTACCCAGGATGAGGCGGAGAAGATGCTAGATGCGTGGTACGCCGATCGACCCGAGGTGCTCAAGTGGCAGAAAGACACCATCGCGTACGCGAAGAAACACGGGGTGACGAGGACGATGATGGGGAGATATAGAAATCTTCCAGATGCAATGGGATATAATAAAAAATTGATTGGCCACGCGAGCCGAGCTGCGATCAATACCCCCATTCAGGGTGGCGCAGCAGATGTGGCCATGGCGGCCATGATCAACATCAACAAGAGCGAGAAGCTGAAGAGGTGGGGGTGGATCATGCTGCTGCAGGTGCACGACGAGGTGATTTTGGAAGGGCCAAAGGAGTTCGAGCAGGAAGCCTTGGACGAGGTGTTCTATCTAATGCAAAATCCTTGGGGGGAAGGGCTCGAGAAGCAGCCTGTAGAGTTGTTGGTCGACGGGAGCTTTGCCCACACGTGGTACGAAGCCAAGTAATGAGTGTAGAAAGTGAAACGAAATATTTGTTTTTGGTTCATAATTTGCCCACATACAAAAATATTGCCCTCCTATTATTTACACACCCAAACCCCCTGATCAATCCGCACACCGGCCAGTCATCTCCGCATCGAGATCCCCCGCACTCACGAAGCATTCGCCCTGGCTCTCGGCGTTCCTGACCATTCCCTTGCCCACCTCTCCCTCCCTCGTCCTCTCTCCGACCTCCCCTTCACTGACGCTCACCAGCCTGCTGCCTTTCTCGCTAGGGGGGTAGATCTGCCAGAAGCCATTTTTCACTTTTTCCTCCCAATCGATTAAAATGTCCTTCGCCACCTGACTCCCGGTTTCCGTGGCGTGTTTTTCAACCATTCCCCTCAGCTGATCCTCCCCCTCGACCGTCTTGATCCTCTGGACCCTGACAATCTCGTTGTTGACCCTCTTCTTAAAGACGCTCCTCTCCTTCTCGTCGCTCAGCACGTACGCTAGCCCGCCCGTCATCCCGGCTCCAATGTTCCTGCCAGTGCTTCCCAAGCACACCACCACCCCTCCCGTCATGTACTCGCACAGATGATCCCCGCTGCCCTCCGTTACGGCGTAAGTCCCGCTGTTTCGCACGCAGAACCTCTCGCCGGCTCGTCCGTTGGCAAAGAATTCGCCTCCCGTAGCGCCGTACAAGCACGCGTTTCCGACGATGGACGACTCGGAGGGCGTGAACTTGGCCACCTTGGGGGGGACGATGACAATTTTGCCTCCGTTCATTCCCTTGGCGACGTAGTCGTTCGCCTCGCCAACGACCTTTAAGTTCGTGCCCGCAAGGTTGAACGCGCCGAAGCTGGATAGATGAAGTTCTGTTTCGTTAGCTTGCATTTAACAATTTTCCACACTCACTCACTTACTCACTCACCTCTGACCAGCACTCCCCTCAAACTCCAGCTCCGCCTTGCCCATGAAGCCCTTGTTGCCCCACTTCTTTGCAATCGTTCCGGCCAGCATCGCGCCGGTGGAGCGATCCGTGTTGCGAATTTTGTACGCCTTGCTGAGCACGCCCTCCCCGTCCTCGATGAGCTTGTCAAAGTCGCACACAATCGTACGGTCAAGGTCGCTGCTGAACCCGTTGATATGAACCTCGTTGGTGGCCTTGTCGTTGCCGTTCTCGTTCATCAGCCAGGCTCGCTCCTGCGACACGTCGGGCATTCCCGCAAAGAACTGCTCGACGTTGACGGAGTCGGACTTTGCGATTTTCCCCTTCATCAGCTCGTCCTCAACCAGAATGTCGCCCCTGCCGATCAACTCCTCCAGCGAGCTGTAGCCCAAATGAGCAAGCAGCTGCGCCGAGCAAAAATGAAGCGAGGCGAATTTTTAATTTAAGCAAGAGCAAAAAACGAGCGTCAAAAGAATTGAGTGGAATAATGTTAGTTTAGTAGTGGATGCTCGAGTCTTCACAAGGCTCGCTCGCTTCGCTCGCTCACCTGCCGCACCTCCTCAGCGACGAACTGAAAGAACGCAACGACGTTTTCGGGTGTGCCGGGAAACTTCTTCCTCAGGTTCTCCTTTTGCGACGTGACGCCAACTGGACAGGTGTTCAAGTGGCAAACCCTCGCCATGATGCATCCCTCAGCGATCATGGCAATCGTTCCAAAGCCGTACTCCTCCGCTCCCATGATTGCCGCCATGACAACGTCCCTTCCAGTCCTGATCCCGCCGTCCACCCTGAGCACCACCTTTTCCCTCAGGTTGTTGTTCACAAGCGCGGAGTGCGCCTCGGTCAATCCGAGCTCGAACGGGCATCCGCAGTGCTTGATGGAGCTCAAGGGACTTGCGCCGGTTCCACCGTCTCCTCCTGAAATCTGAATCACGTCAGCCTTCGCCTTGGCGCAGCCGCAAGCGACCGTTCCGATTCCAATGCTCGAAACGAGCTGCGCCGAGCGAAGAAGGTGCGAAGTAAATTGAGGTGGGTTAGTTTAGTTTAGTATGTATGTAGCCATAATGTTTGTAGCCATTTCGCGAGATCCATCGCTAGAGTCGCTCACTCACCTTCACGCTTACTCCGGCGTGCTCGTTGACCGCGTGCAAGTCGTGGATCAGCTGGGCGAGATCCTCGATCGAGTAGATGTCGTGGTGGGGAGGGGGAGAGATAAGAGTAACTCCCTGCTTCGATGCGCGGAGCCCAGCGATGTACTCGGAGACTTTCGGGCCTGGAAGCTGTCCGCCTGCAATTGAGTTAGTAGTTGCTCCTATTCTCGTCTTCCTCAACCCCCCCCCCCCGCTTCGCTCGCTCACCTTCGCCAGGCTTGGCTCCCTGCGCCATTTTGATTTCGAGCTGCTTTGCAGTGCTCAAGAACTCGGCAGTTACTCCGAATCTTCCGCTTGCAATTTGGTGAACGAACGAATTGGCAGAGTCGCCGTTCTTCAGCCCGCTCAAATGAGGGAACGATTCCGAGTTTCCGTTTTCGTCAACGTCGGTGATTGGAACTGACCTCAAAACGTCCTCTCCCCCCTCTCCGGAGTTCGACTTGCCGCCGATGCGATTCATGGCGATGGCGAGAGTCTCGTGCGCCTCGCGAGACAGCGCTCCGAGCGACATGGCGCCTGTGCAGAATCTGACCATGATGGATTCGATCGGCTCGACCAGAGAGATGTCGATCGGCTCTCGGTCGGACTTGAAGTCAACAATGTCGCGGATGTTAGCGACGGGGGCTGCTTCGAGAGACTTCTTGAAGATCTCGTAACCAGCGACGCTGGCCTGTGGGTGGGTGGGGGTTTTTAGTTTTGTGAATTTTTTTGTTTTTTTGGAAAAATTTGCCTCACCTTCTTCATGTCGGCTGCATTCGCAGTCAACCTCTTTGTTCTCGTCATTGTCTTATCAAGTCCAATGGCGTTGTGCAGCAGTTTTGCCAAGTCGGCCGAGTTCGCGTGATACTCGCCGCTGCTGGGGACGGGCTTGTAGTAGCCAAAGTTCACCAGCTTCTTGCTGCTCATGGGGGTGACAGGCCGCATCGAGGCGGTTTCAATTGCGAGCTGGGGCAGCGTCAGCCCACCGATCCGGGAGGTTGTTCCCTTGAAGCCTGCGCCGATTTGGTTTGGTTTTAGTTTAGTTTAGTTTAGTAGTCAACCGGAGACCGAGTGAGACTCACCTTTCTCAATCAGGGTGGGGTGGAGGCCTATCGCCTCGAAAATCTGCGCCCCGTGGTAGGACGAAAGCAGGCTGATGCCGATCTTACTCAAGATCTTCAGCAGCCCGTTCTCAATCGCGAGCTGGTAGTTGTCCAAGCACCCGGTGATGGTGAGGTCGTCCAGCTATTTATATTTAATATGTGTGAGTGATAGGGATAGCACAACTCATCTCAACACAACACAACACAACACAACATTCTCACCTTCCCCGCAGCCATTTTTTTCGCCGTGACGTCGAGCTCGTACCACTGCTTAGTTGACTCGATGGCCAGGTACGGGTAGACAGCGTGGGCGCCATACCCGATCAAACTTGCAAAGTGATGGGTCGTCCACGCTCCCCCAGTCTCGATTATGATGCCGGTGTTCATTCGCACTCGCGCCTTGATTAGCGCGTGGTGAACAGCTCCGACAGCGAGATTGGGGGGAATATACGTGCTCGCGGAAAGGGTGTTTTCGGCGTCGGGCTTGTCTGACAGGACCAGAACCTCGACGCCGTTGACGACGGCGGCAACAGCGTCCTCGCAGAGCTTGTCGACGGCAGCCTCCAGCCCCGATGGGCCTAGCTCCAGATCGTACCTCGTGCTCAAAACGGCGTTCGCGAAGCCCCCGTTTTCGGGGCTCGACAAGGAGAGGAGGTAGTCCATTTTCTTCGCATTGAGAAACGGCGAGTCGAGGTGGATCAGACGCGCACCAATCTCATCGGCCTTGTTGATGGAGTGCTTCTTCCCGATGGTCATCTCGAGAGACATGACGATTCCCTCCCTCAGGGGGTCGATGGGCGGATTCGTCACTTGCGCAAAACGCTGCTTGAAGTAGTTGGACAAGTGGTGGGGCTTCGAGGAGAAGATTGCAAGTGGAGCGTCGTCGCCCATGGAATAGGTTGTTTCCTTTCCGCTGTGGATTGGATTTGGTTAGCTGTTAACGTATCGATTCAATGATTTAATAATTTGCTCACCTGCTCGCCATATCGTAAATCTGCATGTTAATGTCTTCCAAGCTCCAACCAAAGCTCGCAAGGAGGAAGTTCGTTGTCGCGTCGTCGTACTCCCTAGCCTCGTCGTCAATGCCACCCCCCAGCTCGTTGTCGGACGGGATGTATTTCGCGTGCTTGTCCATCCACTCTTGGTACGGGTGGCGGGCCGCGATCTCTCTCTTGATTTCAATGTTGTTCTTGAACTCTCCAGTCTGCAAATCGACGTTAATCATCTGCCCAGGGCCAAGGCGACCCTTCTCAACTATTGTCGCCTCGTCCAATCCTGGGATCACACCGGTCTCGCTCATCACGTAAGTGGTGCCGTCTTCGGTGCGGCTGTAACGGGCAGGCCGAAGGCCATTCCTAGAAGCGCCGAGCATAATGTTAGTGATATAGTGGCGTCGTGGTGTGCGTGTTGAGCGGAGACTGATTTTTTATATAGACTCACCTATCTAAACTCGCGCCAACAGTGTTCCCGTCGCAGTACATGAGGAGGGCGGGACCGTCCCAGCCCTCCAGCAAGCCAGAATGATAATCCTGAAAGGCGACTATGTCGGGGTTCTCCTCGTACGTTGGCTCGTTCCGGTACGCAGCAGGGACAAGGCACATCATAGCACAAGCCGCTCGGTGACGAGATTTTGTCATCAGCTCAAAGACCGCATCCAAATTAGCAGAATCGCTCCTGCCCAAATCCACCAAGCTCTCCAAGTTACTGTTCTGGGTGTTGACGCTCATGACTATGTGATCAGTCGTGTTGTCGTCCACAAGGTCGACAAAGGTGTCGCTTTCCTTCGCAGCCTCTCGGGCAATCATCCAATTGACGTTCCCCAGTAGCGTGTTGATCTCGCCGTTGTGCCCAAGCACTCGCATCGGCTGGGCCAGTCGCCACTCGGGGGTCGTGTTGGTGCTGAACCGACGATGGTAGATCGCGAAGGTGGTCTTGTAGTTTGGGTTGGTCAAGTCCTTGTAAAACAACGGAAGAACCTCGGATTTTGTCATGCCCTTGTACACAATCGTTTGAGAGGAAAAAGATGCCACGTAGATGTCAGGATCGTTGCCTGTCGGGTCAACCTCCGCCATGAACTTCCTTCGGACGAGGTAAAGCGTACGCTCGAATGCGTCACGCATCGCAGGGTTGTTAAGTTTGGTTGGTGCTTTGACGAATAACTTGAAGGGGGGTGTGTGGGTGTGTGGGTGAGTGGGTGGGTGGGTGTTAAAGAATGGAATGGAATGGAATGGAATGGAATGAATGCTGGATAGGCTCACCTGCTGAATGTTGGGGCAGCGCCGTTTCGCGTTGAAACCGAGCACGGACTCATCGACAGGGACGTCTCGCCAACCCAAAACTTCGAGCTCGTGAGCGTTGCACACAGACTCGATTGTGGCCTTGATCATCTCTCTACGAGTGACAGTGTCAAGGTCAGAACCGTTCGGGAGAAAGATCATCCCAACCCCAGGCCGAGAACAGTCAGAGGAAACGAACTCGGGAAAGAGATCCCAAGGAATTGAAGTCATGACACCAGCACCGTCACCAGACGATCCATCGCCACCACATGCACCCCTATGCTCCATGCACGAGAGGGCTGACAGAGAATCAGACAGGATTTGGTGGGAAGGGGGTTTGGTCGGGTTGGTAATGAAACCCACGCCGCACGCATCACGGTCGTGGGTGAGGGAGAACGAACTAGCAGGTGACGGAAAGAGCGTTTGGAGGGGGGTAGGGGGGGAGAGAGGAGAAGAAATAGAGGAGGAAAATATCTGTGATTTTATTTTTTGACGGTGTTGGTTCGGTTGGAGCTGAAAAGAGGTGATCGGGACCAAAAATAAACAGAGAAAGGGGAGAATGACCATGCCGGATGATGCGATTCGTTTGGATTGATTTATTTTATGAGGTGGAGGAAAGTGTCAAGAAGAAAAGACATGAATTACATAGAAGTAATACTTGGTGACCATATATAAAAACCAGTGCGTAACAGCCCCTTCGCAATGGACAGCTTTGCTGCCACGATCAGCGCCACAAATGGAGCTTTTCTTCACGATTCGCTGGTTATCAAAAAAGTTGCCACCCTGAATCGTGGTGTTTTCTCTTCTTCTCTCATCCCGAAGACCTCAAGGCTTTTCACAATACCAGCTAATCTAGTTATCGGGCCCAAACCTTCCAGACTGCCGCCCGCGGCCTCTCCCTGGCTCTCAACAGTTGTCAATCTCATGCTTGCAATGATTTCTGATGAGAAGACCAACTACCTCACCTCCCTTCCGGCCAAATACGACACGTTGCTAGACTGGACTGACTCTGAAATCTCGTTGCTAAAAGGGACGGATCTTCATGAAATAATCACATCCGACCGGACATCTGGCTCGTATTTTCAGAACTTCAAGAACAACATCCAACCTCACCTTACTCCTCTTAACGATTCACGCCTCGACTTTGAGCTCTTCAAGCTCTGCAGCACGGCAGTGGTTACAAGGGGCTTTCACACCGCCGACAACACCAACAACGAGGCGATTGCTGGTCCCTTCCTCATCCCATTGGTTGATTTGCTCAACCACGAACACTCTCCAACCAGGCGGTGCACAGTTTTGCAGCGTGATGTGGAGAACAACTTCTTCATGAATGCCGAGCGTGATATCCTCCCGAATGAGGTGAGCGAGCGAAGCGAGCGAGTTAGCTTTGAGGAAGATGAGAATACTCGCGATGAAGTGCGCGAAATGGCTACAAACATTTATATATTGGCTACATCCACTACTACTTGGCTAACATTATTCCACCACCCGCTCGGCGCAGGAGCTCACCCACACGTATGTTGAAGTCTCCAACGACCAACTTCTCCGAACCTACGGCTTTACCCACGAATTTCCTCCTCTGTGCAGTCCTGGCTTCATTTCCAAGTCAGCAATTATCGAGGCGTGCAAAATCGTCGCTGCTTCGCACAATGATGAGCAAGAAGAATTCGACAATGATAACGATAACAATAACGATAACGAAGAGAGCTGGAACCCGCTTACCGGGTGGGACGAGAAGGTCAAGTTCCTCAACACGACAGACTTGATCGCCAGCAAAGTGCAAATTCGTTTCGAACTACCTTTGACGGACGAACTTGTTACCGCCTGCTGCATATTGCTACTGTCCAGCGAAATGTTTCACGCTATGTTTTTGGACGATGATGAGCCAACTCTGTTGGACTGTGAGGCGATAATTTCAGAAGAATTCCTCGGCAGCTTGATTTGCTTAAGCTTGCTACATGTTGTGGAGGGGAAATTGTCGGCGTTTGCGACTCGGGGGACGACGGAGGACGAGGCGATTGTCAAGGGGGAGGGGGGGGGGGGGCAGAGGCAGAGGCAAGTTAGCGCGGCGACCATACGGCTGGAGGAAAAACGATCATATCAGGCGTTGAAAAAAATTACAATCTCACATTTAGATTCAGATACAGCAACAACTACAACAACAACAACGATTGAACCGAAATCTAAAAGAATCAAGTTCTAAATAAATTATTAATATTCTACATAACCTCCCCCAGACTTCTTCGCATCCATGGCTAAGTTAGCCAGAGAATCGGCCTTGGAGTTTTCCGCGCGCTCGATCCAATTAACCACTGGATTGAATTTTTCAATCGTTCTCAACATGGCCTTGATGTCGTTGCTCAAATCTATCAAGTTGTCGCTCTTTACTTTCCACTTGTTGGTTACTTGGTTGATCACGAGGAGGGAGTCGCCCTCGATGGTCAGGTTGGAATTCGAATCGTTTGAGGGGTCAAAATTGGTAGAGAACCACATTAGAAAATGCTGAAGCGCCATGTACTCAGCCTCGTTGTTGGTGAACGAGCGGTTCAAGTTTCCAAGGTACTCGTAGTGGGAAAAGTAGGGGAGTAGTTGGGGGGGGGGGAGAGAGGATGAGGGTAGGGATGAGTATGAGGATGGGGAAAGAAGTTGTCTATAGAAGCACCAGCCGAAACCTGATTCGGGGGAGGGGTTGCCTCGGCTGCCCCCGTCGAATTGTAGCTTGTAGTTGTAGGAGGAGGAGGCGGCGGGGGGGGGGGAGGAGGAGTAGGAGGAGGAGGAAATGGCGGTGGGTCGAATGGAAGAAGGGGGAGGATGCGCATTATCAAGTACATCAACTACCAACAACTGCATTAATTCGTCCTTCTTGTTTGACGAGAAGGAAATGCCTCGTCGAACGAGCTCACGTTTCAGCGCGTCCTTGTCTATTGGTTTGGAATCGAGGCTTGTGGAGGAGAAAGAGGAGAATGTGATCCTTCGGCGACTAGTTTGGTGGGCTCGGTGGACCAAAGAGTGTAATCGTGTAAAGGAAAGCATAACAATTAGCATATGAACGGTGACTGTCATAAATCTTTGAAGGCTGCGAAAGCGAAACGAGAAATGAGCAAGAAAGAGAACGCGGTGTTTTGTAAATTTTGTTGTTTACGTTCTACCATTGTTGGGCCAACAAAAGCAACACATGACAACCAATGAGCACCACAAGTGGCTCAAGAAGCGTGAATGGGCCGCAGTACTAAGAACCGTTCAGCACGATGATTTGATTGAGAGAAAGTACAAGGAGAGAGATTAGCATGGACGACTGCCACATCATTGGATGGCAGCGAAAGCTCAGACACACACACATGCTCTTGCCTATGTGTGCGTGCTGTCGATTGAATGAATGAAGAGGCCCTCACCACACGAGACAATAAAGGCAAAACTCCCCTCGACATTGCCCGTAGGAGTGGAGCCTGTGCTGAGATCATCGGCTTGCTCTCCCACACTCCCCAGGAAGCTCGTTCGTTGAATTGGGAGGGGATGGTCCGCTTGTACGCACCAGTGGCTTATTGGACGGATGAGATGGTTATATGGATCAAATCACGATCGTATGCAGACTGTCACAAGTTCTTCAATGAGCGCGATGACGAGTTGGTGCGTGAAGTGCTCAAAGTCATCAATTCTAATCTTCTTCGAAATGTTGCTATGAATAGCCAGAAATACAGCGACTCCCTCGTGTTTCTTGCTCTTCGAATGATCCATCGACACCCATTTTCCTTGACCGAAACCGACCCGACAAACCACACGGCCCTCCAGTTTGCGGAAAACCCCCATTTCAATGCGTGCCGCGAGATCGTAAACGTCCTCCGGCTCACCCCCACCCACCTCTCCTCCACCCCATTCCCCACCCTCCTCCGACAACACCTCCCCAAACAGTTCGTAGACGAGGAGGTCTTCGGCACCTACAACACCGCTTGCACATTCATCAAGCACATGAAGTACGACAAGGCCGAGCTGGTCGACTTTGAGGAGCCGACTCTGATTTACCGAATGATCAGCTTGGTCAAATTGCCGTGGGCGGCGACGAGAGAGAAGCGAGTTTTGCATGAGGGCATGGCTCTCCTCAACATGTGCATTCAGAGGCCTGGAGCAGGAGACGGGCCTACAAGTGTGGTATTGGATTTCTTGAGAGTTGACTCGGCATAGAGCAACAAAAAACGATTTTCCATTTTCAATAAAAATTATTTGCCTTCTTCCGTGTCTCTTTCACCTTGACGACCCAATTAACCCACCTCCGAAAGGATCGTCTATTCAGCATAACCCGATCGAACTTGATGGCGTTTGCGAGAAAATTTCCACTTGGTGCTGCCGCATCCATGTCCGTCCCTTGCCCTCCGAACACCTGTTTCTTGATGCTTTTGGTCTCCTGATCTAAAAAAAGGCAGCTCAAGTAAGCTTGATCGACGTGCTTGCACTCGTCGCCAACGCCCTTCTCCACCTCGTGCTTCAACTTTTGTACTTGGTTCACCCTTTGCTTCAGCTGGTCGATCAGGATTTCGTTCTCCTCGTCCTCTTCATCCGTGACACCGCTCCTGTTTTTATCCTCGATTTCGCTCAGCAACCCCTCGGCGTTCTTCACCACCGCCTTTACCTTCAGATCCAAGATTTCGCTCAGCTGGTACTGTTGTAAAACGTAAACGGCCACCAGCCGCTCGAGCGGCAGTGCGTACTCAAGCAGCACGTCAGCGAAAGCGTTCGCCTCCCACTTTTTTCCCTCCTTCATGAAAGCGGCTTCCGCGAATCTATGTGCTGTTTTGTTAGAAAAAATATTATATAAAATTGTGCTTGACACTCACTCACTCACTCACTCACTCACCTGTGGAACAAAGTGTTTCGCATCGCTGCAGGCAAGCTCGGTTCAACAATATTCATAATCACGTCAAACTCAAAGTAGCTCAAACTGTCGATTTCATCGTTCCCGCTAGCCACACCGCACAAATACACCAGCCCTTGGCGCAACGTGTTCTCAAAACTCTGCATGGCATGCAAAATAATTTCGAAAAATTCGAAGATTTCAATATGAAGGTTGCTGTACTTTGCGCTCTTTTTCACCAGCTCGTCTTGAATGGATTCTATGAAGTTGTGCGGCAGGCACCTCCACTCCCTCCCTTGATCCACATCCAAATTTGCCCTGTTTTTTTCTCTGTTGTGTTGGTCCTGCTCCTCGGCAGAAAGTTCTTGAATACCCTTTTTCTCGCTGATGTCCATGATGTCTGAAATATCTTTGTTGCTGCTGCCCACCAGCACTTTCCGAAAAACTTTCTCGGCCTGCGTCACAGGAATGATTGTGACTGGAAGCGCATCGGAATCGTCGTAGGCGAAACGAAAGTATTCGTGAAGCTGGTTGCTCATATTGAGCCAGATAGCGGCCTGTCTTGGGGTGTATGGAACTTTGCTCCCGCTCATCAACTTGCTGTACATCAACATTTGCCTTCTCGTTCCGAGGTCATCGTGGTTTGTTGCCCAGTGCACGCTGCTGCACTCCAGAATTTGCAGGGACGCCTTTCCAGCGTGGAAGTTGTCAGGATTACGGAGGAGGACCTGCGCCGAGCGAACCAAATAAATAATGTTAGTTTAGTAGTAATGTGGAGGTGTGGAATTACTTTGGTTGGGGAGGCTCGCGGCCACTAACCTGCTGCTTGACAAAATCTCCGAAACTCAACTTCAGCATCCACCACGTATTGCTATTCCTTATGTTTCCCTTTAACAATGCAGCCGTTCTCTTCCCCACGAAGAGCGCGTACGATTTTATGAATCTAATGCACTCTCGCTGAACTCGTCCGGCGTTAATGATTTTCACTCCTTCACCCGTCATATCATTAACATTTAAATGACTCTCATTGAAATGTGACCCCCGATGGTGGGTTGGGGAGTTCCTCGCAATTGGGCTTGAGTACCCCCCAGCTCCCAGTCCGCCCTGGGGGCGAATTTGTGGAACAAGAGGAGCTGTAATGGTGCTCTTCATTACCAAATTGTGCATAAACGAATGGTGCTTTTCCATTTCCTTTACCTTTTGGTCGTGCTTCAGTTTGTCAAGATTCTTCTCCTTTTCGAGCTGCTTAACTCTGTTTTGCAGGTGCTCTATTTCGCTCTGGTACTCCTTGCTCGCAGTCATTAAGCTTCTAAAAATGCTTTCCTTCCTCTTCACAGCGGACCTCTTTCGTGACGGAAGCTTTGGTGAATTTGCCGGAGACAAGCTTCTGTTTCGTTTTGGTGCGTTTGTCTGCTTCAAGGCCGCGTGGTGAGCCGCTCCCTCCTCTTCCTTCGAACCAACCCCCTCCTCCGCAATTTGTGTGTTGATGTCCATGCTGATGCCCCCTCCCCCCCCCCCCCTCTCTCTCTCTACCTCCCCCTCGTCATCATCACTATCCGCGTTGGCCTCGATGAGTTTTCTGTCGAACATACATTTTTCCACAACTCGCTTAATGTCATTCTTCAGCGCCTCTTCGGGCAAAAGTAACCCTTGCTCGAGCAGCTGGCTGTTGTTTAACGGGGGAAGAAGAGAACTCAACACCGTTGGTGCGTAGGTGCTGAACGAAGGGAACCAAGTCTTTACCTGCGCCACTAACTGGGACGACGATTCGAGCTCTATTTCGTTTTTTATCAGAGCCTGCTTCACCGTCTCGAGCCGCTGCCCCCACTTGTAACCAATTGTTTGGGTGAGGATTGAAACCTCGTCATTGTGGCGAGACTTCATACCCAGGAGGTCGGACTCGTGCTTTCCGGCTCGCAAGTTGAGTTCACCCATTCTCGACTCGCACGACATAATTGTGGTTTGCATTTGCTGCATCACATACTCGAGCAGGTCGGACATGGACTTCCAAATTTTGTCGAGCAGAACTCCTCGCTCGTGGCAAGTCACGGCAACCTGCCGCACAACCTCGCGAAACCCAATTTGAAGCTTGGAAAGCTGGTTCCGAACGATTTGCGACCGGTTGTCGTTGTTTATGTTGGATTGAAAATTTGTTTCTCCGAGTGCCTGCGATAGCCAGTTCGACAGCAGTTCAACATCATGTCGGCCGGTTGGTTTCATGCTCGGAAACACGACCGAGACGTAAACCTTCTTCTCGGGGTCGTACCAGCACTTGCGAGCCTTGTCTTCGGGAGGGAACATAGACTCCTCGGTAATCATGTCCGCTTCGGGGATTAAAGTGGGCGGAATGGAGGGGGTCAAGTTGGATGTTTGAGTATCTCGAAGAAACGACACATCCTTTCGTTGTTGAGGTAGCTTGGAACGGTGGGTTTTGTTTTCATTGTTATTGTTGGGAGAACTGGAACTGGAACTGGAACTGAAGTTGTGGAGAAAGTTAGATCGGGGAGAAGCCGGTGATCCAAGTGAAGCAGGAGAAGCAGGATTGGATTGCTTTGGTTTAATGGGAGTTTTTATTTTGGTTTTGGACGAGAAGTGTTGGTTTTGACTTGGATTGGATTTTGAGCTGGAGACACGGCTCAATATGGACTCAAGGTCCGCGTCTCTATCGTCTGTAGGCATTGGAAAATCCTAATAATTACTTGCAAACATCTTGAAACCTTTCTTTCGTTTCAATAATTTGTTCTGTCTATTTTGTCACCTTGTGCAACTGAAAATTGTAATACACAAATTGCTCTCAGAGCAACGCACACACACACATTTCCCCAGGTGGACACACACCCACCAATTGAGTACTTCACCCTTGGCAATCCAACTGCCTTCAACAGACCTGACCGGCGGATCCTATCCAACTTCCAATCATGACCACCAGCAAGAGGTCCGTGCTCGGTCCAGATACCGACATGCTTCTTGAAGGCCTTGGTGATGCGCTGGAAGGCAAGAAAGTTCTGGAAGAACCGTATGTAGACAAGCAGACAATGGTCCGTGCACTTCGTGAGCAGAATCAGATCATTAGAATGATGCATCTTGCGTTTTTCAAGAATGAGGAGCGCATGACTGAGATGGAGAAGATCGTTTCGACTCAAGCCGAGACAATAGTTCAGATGAAGGCACAGGTTCTTTCATTCCAGGACGCAGTCGAAAAGGTGGAAGACATGGAGCAGGTGAGTGACCGCATCGCATAAAACCTCCTAAACTCTTTCCAATTTTAACCCCACGTCGCTCAGTCCATTTCTACCTTCAAGGAGAAGGTTGTTGAAATGGACGCAACCACCGCAAGTGTGAAGAGCCACGAGCGAAGGATGACTGTTATTGGAACGTCTCTCGAAACGCAAACGAGCCAGTTTACCATGTTCAAGAGCGAAATTTCAGAAACGGTTGAATCCGCTCAAGAGAATCTGCAAACGCTAACGGTACAGAGTGAGAAGCTAGCGACTGATTTGGTGGAAATGCCCGGAAAGATTGAAGTCACTAGTGCTCAAATTGTGCACTTGGATGCCAACGGGGAGAACGGAAAGCCATTGAACGAGGTTGTTGACGGTTGCACGAACTCCGTTAGCTTGTTGGAGAAGTTCAAGGAGAAGACCACAACAGTTATGGACAAGCAGAGTGAAGTTATGGAGAAGTGAGTAGTTTTTTTGTTTGCTTACTTGTGCATGATATTGTGGCAATGTTCTAACCCGACCCAACGTGACCAGGCTCGACGACGATACAGTGGAAGATTTGAAAGTCATGTCGGTCGACTTCAAATCGCTCATGGAGTGGAAGGAGGAGCAGGCTGGCATTGACCTCGTTGATATTCGGCGCTCGCAGGACTCGATCAAGGAGGCAATTGACACTGTCCAGCGCGAGCTGTTCGAGAAGATTGCAAAGGAGGATGTGGATGCAAAGGTGAGTGGAGTGAGTGGGCAACATTGAGTACATTTTGTGCAGCACAACTAAACCCGTTCAATTTTCAACACACAGCTCGAATCCAAGTTCGAAGAAATAATCGATCACTTGCAGTCCGCGCTGAACTCGACAGAGTCGGACGAAGCCGACTTCAAGGCCGTGACCGGGAACTTGAACCAGATGTGCGAGTCGCTGAAGAGCGATAAGGCCGACAAAACGGAAATTGCCGGGCTGCGGAAACAATTCTTGCAGCATCAGACGTCTATGTTGAGCGAGGGTGGTGGGGGCGGTGGGGGGGGAGATGGCATTGACATCGAGGAGGTCGAGGAGATGCTCGTTCACTACTCCACCAAGCACCACGTTGACCACGAGTGTGGAAAGAAGGTGGACAAGGAACAGTACGTGTCTGAGCTATCCGCACTGAAGCAGACGGTTGACGGTATTTCACAGCAGCTGCTGGGCCACGCCAACCAGGTCGAGATGATGCAGAGGGCAATGAGCCCGGGGGGGGGTCCTGTGGACAGCGAGAACATCCCCCCTAATAGCGGCCAGTGGAAAGGTTTGGCGGGGGGGTTGAGGATGGGTGCCGGCGGGGAGAACCCCGCGGTGATGAAGGAAAATTCGGGTTTTGACCCAGTTGAAATGCAATTAGCGCAAGGGAGCGCTCCGGAAACGACAGTCGTCGTCTCCAAAACCAAAAGTGAAAAGGAGGGAGTGGGAGTGGAAAAAGTTAAAGAAGAGGAGAGAAACTTTGAGGAAAAGTTTCAGTTTAACGAGGGAGAGGTTGAGCAGCAGCAGCAGCAGCAGCAGGAGCAGAATCAAGCTCCGATTGTGCAAATATCACGAGAAGCGACGGAGCAAACGCCGTCGCATACACCGCGGACGCCCCTGCCCCACATTGGGGCATCGGCTCCGCTGAACCTCACCTCCCCTCTTCAGCAGCCGACGCTGATCAAGAAGGCCGTGGCTCAAGAACACTTCTTGCCGCCAATGCCAAACACTGTGACAGTGCCCAACACCTACATCAACACCAACACCAACACCAACAATATCAGTAACAATAGCACCAGCTATGACCCCAACAACACGGTGATGATGAGCCAAAACTCGAGACTGAAGGGAAATGCGGTTATGCAGACTCTCATGCAGAATCCTGGTCCAACGATGGACGGAGACAAGGCGAGGAACGCTGCTTGGGCGGTGCAGAGCGGCATGGAGCTGAAGCAGCACATTCGACACCCCGTTGGGAACACGGGGGGCACCGCAAGCGGAACTTTCGGCGCCTACCAAGAGGGCGGCGAGGGAGAAATTGGGCTTGGTGGCCGACCTTCCACGACGCCCAACGACAACTACGATCCGTCGGATATGGTTGTCACGGGTGACCAGCCGGTGAAGAACATGAGCAGGCTGGACAACAACCCGGGAATGTCCTACGGCGGCGGATTCCAGCTAATGAGCACGGACAAGGTTGCGAAGCCGCCGTTGCGTGGCTTGGACCAAAGCTCATTACTACCGGACGTCACTGAAAAGATAAACGTTATAGAGGGGAGTGACGGAAGGTACTATGTGGCTGACGCCAAGGAGAATCCGCAGGACATGTAAAAAAAAAATGATTTGTGCGAATATGAAATCCCTGTAAATTATATTAATACAGCCCGCAAATGAGAGGGCATTTCGGCATCGCTTATGATATCTTTGTGGAAAAAAATCTTGGAAACAAAACAACTTCCGTGCACTGTTACGGATTCTGCATTTGGCCGAAACGTTCCAAAGGCATTTTGGCACAACTCGGACAAATCCAGCAAACACATTTGCCACCCAAGTTTGATGCTCATGGGAAGCTTGCACACTGATATGTCCTCGCCCTCCTCGTTAACTTCGTTACTGATTACAGACTGTGAGCCTTTGTTTGATATTTTGAAAATCCTCTATGGTTGTGGTGTGGTGGGTTAGAACAGCTGTAGAAATTTTAATGTGCAGCTGCTACTCACCTTTTTGGGGATTCCATCTGTGCCCTCGTCAATCACTGTGATGTCTACTTGGAGGAACTTTTCCACGTTTTTTAAGTGCATCGTAAGGTACCGGTGAATGCTGTGCTGAGGAAGCTGGAACTTTATGTAAGCATCTCCAGAAATTTCGATGGCCTGGTTGCAGATTTCCTTGTCGGTGTGGATTTCAACAATGTTGGGGCCGGATGGGCCGTTGTTGAGATTGTGGCACAGTCGCCGGGCAACTGATAGTTCGTGCATATCGTGCCAGTCGCCGTCTTCCTCGCCCCTAGGAAGGAGGCAGTCGAATGAGTATTCCTCACTGTTGGGGTCGTAGTTGGCCATTTTGTTCTAATGGAAGTGGATGGAAGTTGGATGGAAGCAGATGGTTTAAAATTATAAGGGGTGGGATGGGGCGGGGAGTGAAGGGAGGGTAAAATGGGAGCACTGGTGAGTATTTTTTATTTTTTTTATTCAACAGACGTTCTAAAGTAAAATCCATAACGGTACAACCTGAATAGCGCAACACAAGTGCCGGCGGCATAATACCTATCATACAACTTCAAAGACCACAGCGCAAGTAGTGGTGGAAAATCTTAACCCCCCCCCCTACCTTTCCCAAATAACCAAAACCTCCCCTTCTGCCCTTCATGGAGTTTGCAAACCTATACCACAACCGAAACAAGACCCTCGAGCTATTCGACAAACTATCAGCCCTAGCTAAAGAGAACGCCCCTCTAGAATCAAAATCTGCCAACAACATCCAATGCTTATTCAGGGGGTCAGTGACCAGATCGATACTCACAGTGAAACGATTTTCTGCCACTAACATCCAGCGAGTTTTTAGGGGTAGCCTCGGGCGGACAATCCGGACGAAAAAGAATGATAGTAAGGTCAAGTTCGAGGAGGTGAGTGGAGGGGGAATCAAATGATTTTTTTGTTCACAACTACTAAACACAACACATTCCAGATTGCCGTGTACCATTACCATGCCATGATTTTACAAAGAACCTTCCGAGGATTTTACTCCCGACGCTACTACCACGACTACAGCGCCAGGAAGGCGTACATTCAAAGCGTGGTGGAGAAGGGAAACAAACTGCGCGAAACTTTGAATGCCAATTTAGAGGCCCAGAGGCAGTTGGAAGAGCAGCAGCACGTGGAGGCGCAGGCGGCAGAGTTCAAAAAGGTTACAAGCAATTTGCACCACCTGATATCTACGCGGAGCATGCCAGGAATTTACAACTCGCCCTATGTCGCAGACAACCCTCCCACCGCAATGGGAATACCAGGTGAGAGCGAAGCGAGCGAGCCATGTGGCAGAGAAGTACCAAACTCGGAACTAACCTACTCAACTATTTTTGCTCGCTCACTGCTCTCTATTTTTGCTCGCTCACTGCTCTCAAACCTTCGTTTAAATGCGCCTCGCTTCGCTCGGCGAAGTGGAGGACCACTTGCGCGTTGGGGTCAAGGACTTAATTAGAACAAGAATGAAACAGAGCAAGAACCTAGAGGTGGATTTAAATGGAACGAAAAGGGTGCCAATCAAGGTCAGCGAGAGCAGGCTCAGCGTGCAGGCGAGCAGCAAGTACGATGTTGCCGAGGAGGCACAGAAACTGGAGGACAAGCTCGGGAAAACTCAATGGGCGAGCAGTCGGAACTTCCTGGGTGGAGGAAAAGCGAGGGAACCGGTCTATCAGAGAGGGGTTTCTGAAGGCACGCCGTACTTGGACAGCTGGAAGAATCCTTTCTTCAAGAGGGGGGAGCCGCTCAAGGAGGGAGAGGTCGCGCCAGGACCTGGCGTTCCTTTCTACACGAGCGTGGGGGGCAATAAAAGCAGTGTGCAGGCCAACAACATTTTCGATGTTATTCTTGATAGCGAAATGAATGGGGGTGTGACAAACAGAAAACTCGTCAGAGAGAGAGAAGCGGTAACCAGGAGAGAGAACAGCATGCAGTTTGAGGAGGACATTGGTGAGCCAGAAACAACAGCATAGGCAATGTTATAATGTTGTTTGTTTTAAACTGAATGTCATCCGCTCTCCATTCGCATCGTCACCGGACTCCTACTCATCTCGTTCTTCTATATCCGAATCGTTCACGAGCTCGTGCAGAGTCTCTGGGAGGGAAGGTTTGGAACCATTTTCATCTTCATCGTTGCTGCTGCATCGTTGCTCTAGATTGTACCGTCCGTGTGCAAAACGTTCTGCGAGTAGCTGCATCGTTGCTGCATTCTAGAACGAGTCTTTGCACCCATTGGCTTTTAAATTTTTTTATTTTTTATTTTTTAACTCATCATTAAAAAAGTTTCTCCTTCTATCCTGTATCTCCTATCACACATTACAACCCTGGCTCCACGTAACCTATCACAAAAACCAATATAAACAATGAATCCCACCTCGAGCCCGATACTCACCAGTCCCTCGAGTTCTCCTCCTTCTGGCAACGAGACAATTCAACCTCAGTCAGTCTCGGACTTCATTGACTCTGCTTTTGCGTCCCACCCGTCGTCCTCCCACCCGTCGTCCTCCCACCCGTCGTCGCCCTCACTGTCGTCCTCCTGTTCCACAACATCGTGGACACAATGGCTCTCCGAACTGGATATGTTTTCAATCCTCACGTACACTATAGAGACAGTTACTTGGATGATAGCGCTGTCGAGTGCGTTCTTCGTCAGTGTCCGGGACTTCACGTGTCACACTTCTAACATGATTTACAACAAAGCTCTTCCTGAATCGATCCAAGGGCAGATAGCAATTGTCACTGATCAGTCACCGTTATTTGGTGGGATCGGAATTTTCGCCCTTCTAACTTTTTTTGTCCACCCAGACGGGCTCGTGTTGTCGGTTGTGTGGAAAGCTGGTAATTTGTTCCTAGTCCTGGGGAGGAATTTATCGATCCTGGTAAACTCTTTTCGGGATGGCAGTTTCTTGGTTAGGAGAGAGCTTCAAGTGTTTCTCTTCTGTCTAATGTCAATGCCAATTATAACCTACTTTACTGTGTCGATTGTGGTCTTGCAGTACAAGGTTTGGGTGGGGAAATTACGAGATGCTGCTGAGAGGAACGGTGGGGGGGGGGGGGGAGAGCTTTCTGGGGCAGGGGTAGGGGCAGGTGGGAAAAGGTGGGGGGCAGGGAAGAGAGGGAAGGGGAAGAAAAAGTCCCGGCAGCGCGCAAAGAGTGACGACAGTGGAGACATTTGGCCGACGACGGCAGTGATCGATGAGGATGAGGAGAAGAAGAAGGAGGAAGAGGAGGAGAAAGAAGAGAAACACGTTTTGCCGTCAACAAACGTTGTTTCCACCACCACTTCCACCACCACCACGAAGAAGAACAATAGGTGAGCGAGCGAGCCTTGTGGAAAACGAGCAGCATACATACAACCCACTACTGGTACTGACCTTATTCAACTCAATTCGTTTGGCACCTTCTTCGCTCGGCGCAGAAACAAAAGCCGCAGCTTTAGCGCAGACACTCCTGTTCCAGGCCGCAAAGTTTCTTTTGACAGCTTCCTAGACAACGACGACTTTTCGAGTTCCTCCAGCATCTCCAGCATCAACAGCGAAAATAGTCGAGAAGAGCTAAACGTGGGCAAGATCGAGCTGATCGACCTGCTTGGACAGTGTAACGTGGCTGAGCCCCACAACAGCGCCATCCTACGAAAATTCGCGGATCTCCGTGGGCTGTGCCAAGCCCTAGACAAGTTCAGCGAAAACTCATACGAAAGCTTGGACATTTTCCAAAACGAAAGCGACAAGCTCAAGGTGAGCGAGCGAAGCGAGCGAGCCTTGATCCATCCTTGATGAAGACGAGAATACTCGCGATGAATCAACACCCGCGAAATGGCTACAGACATGATGGCTACATCAACCAACTACTTTGCTAACCCACTCAATTCTTTTGATTCGCTCGTTTTGCTCTTGCTT
>Ga0302114_10000567_pt1 | contig 25644 bp, 21 predicted proteins | sample AG5_Surface_MG_FD_203107 | JGI IMG/M metagenome (GOLD analysis project Ga0302114, IMG submission 203107) | Marine microbial communities from Western Arctic Ocean, Canada - AG5_Surface | ecosystem: Environmental > Aquatic > Marine > Oceanic | place: Canada: Western Arctic Ocean | collected...
ATACTAGGATTCCCAGTATCATTTCTGCACTTTGAATAGTGTGCCGCCGAGGCTACGTGGCTTCATCTCTTTGTCGGTAGACTCCTCTTCGCTGACGATTTGGCCGCCTTCAAAAAAAGCGGGTTCTTTTAGCCAGTGCTTTTTGAGTTCTTCATGAAGTTTGAGTAGCTCGTCGCGGTTCCCAATACGGAATTCAATGGTATGCGCGTGGGTGGCGATGGGGTATTCTTTCATCACTTCAGTACCTGTGACGGCTTCACTCACGCCGGCAACGCGGTTGGCTATGGCTTGCATTTGTGGGGGTAGTGGGCGTTGAATGATTGAGCTACCGCCAGGTATGCCCATTGCGCCGACACCGTCGCTCATGGCTTGCTGTAGTTCGCCTGGATGAAGCGGGCGGCTATAGTAAATACGTAGCAGGGCGGTACCTTGGGTGACGACATTGAGTTCGATCACTCGGAAGTTGGCTGTGATATACTCTTGTGTCGAGATGGACTGCACCCCAGGCTCTTTGCCGTAATATGCGCGGGACTCTTCGGGGAATTCGATCCCGAAGACGGCTTTGTTTCGCATGCCGCGTGTTGTCACGGAGACGGCGGAGAGTTGGTAGCTAAATGCTACGAGTAGGAGGGCGGTAAGAATTTTCCTTAAAGATAACATGTTAATCAAAATGCTGGCCTTTCTGTCGTGCGCAAAGGTAATTTGTTTTTAATAATGCTAGCATGTAAGGATCTTTCTGTCGTCATTCAACCTTCGGGCACGCGTATTCTCGACCGAGCGACGGCGCGATTCATGCCGAAAGGGCTCAATGCCGTGATCGGGCCATCGGGCTGTGGTAAGACGACTTTGGTTAAAGCGATGCTGGGTATTTTGCCAAGCGATGGGCAGGTTAGCTACGCAGGCGAAGCCGTAACCCAGAGTTTTGATCTTCAAGGAAAACTCTCTTTCGCCCCCCAGTTCAGTATCGCTCATGAGCGACTCTCGGTCGTCGAGGCGCTCTACTATGCGCTCGATCTATGCGTTCGTGATCGCGCGGTCAAAGAGGATCGACTAGACGAAATCCTGCGCCGTATCGGTCTGGCTGAGCACCGAGATAAGCGTGTCTCCGACCTTAGCGGCGGACAACTGCGTCGTCTCGGGCTCGGCCTCGAACTGGTCGGTGATCCTCAGACCTTGGTCTGCGATGAAGTGACGACTGGGCTCGACCCTCGTTCGGAGGATCAAATTATAGCAGTTCTTCAGCGCTTACGCGATGAGCGGGAGAAAACTGTCATCTGCATCATCCATAATCTAGCTAAACTGGAAGAGTTCGACTGGATCACAGTCGTCTATCAAGGCGTGGTCGTCTTCCAAGGGGCACTCGAAACGATGAATGCTCACTTCGGTATACCCGATGCGCTATACCTTTATGACCAACTTAACGAGCATCCGATCGAGTATTGGCGCGAGCGCTGGATCAAAGAGTTGCCGGATGACGTGCCAGACGCCGAGCCCGCAGTAATAGTTTCGACGCGCCCGCCTTCCTCGCTAGCGCAGACTTGGACGCTGCTAAAACGCCGCACACTACTCTTTAAACGGGACCGCGGCTACTGGCTGCTGACGCTGGGAATCACTATCGGTTTTCCGTTGCTAGTGACCATCTTTGCTTGGGACGGGATCCCGCAGCTACGGGGATTGGCTCTGGAATCAGGGAGCGGGACCGTCGAGCAGATCGAGGCAGGCATACGCTACCGGGTCGATGCTTTAGAAATGGCTTCGTTGGTCACGGGCTTGATCCTCTTCCAAGTGATTTTGCTCACCCTAATGGGGAGCAACAACGGCGCACGCGAGATCGCAGCTGAACGTCAAATCTTTGAAAAAGAGCGATTCGCTGGCCTCAGCACGGTGTCCTACGCGGCGAGCAAGCTAATCTTTGCCTCACTCATTGCTGTGGTGCAGGGCATTTGGATGATGGGCTTTGTGAAATATATCTGTGAGTTCCCTGGAGCATCCTTACCCCAAGCGTGCGTCCTCGTGTTGAGCTGTGTCTCAATGACTGCAATCTGTCTTGGCTTTTCGGCTATCTTCAAATCGGCTAACAAAGCTTCGCTTCTCTCAGTCTATTTAGTTGGCTTTCAACTGCCACTCTCGGGGATCGTATTGGCCTTGCCTGAAGTGTTGGTCTGGATCTGCCGCCCTTTTATCAATGCCTACTGGGGTTGGGGTGGGTATTTCGGATCGATGCGCGATACGCGTCTCTACGATGCCTATCGTATCGATTCCAATGAGTGGATTCCTACGCCTGAATTGGCTGCTGCCGTGCTCCTACTTCATTTTCTCGTCGGTGCAGTCATGGTCTTTTGGGGTTGCCAGCAAAAACGCTGGAATTAACTCTAAGGATTTTAAGCTATGAAAAATTTACTATTGATTGCTATGACCATTCTCGCTGTCGGGTGCGGTGGAAAAGATAAATCTACTACCGAAACTAACCCTCAAGAGGTCGAGAAAGAGGTGTTACCTCCAATTCCAGATAAAATTACTAAAGAATTTGTTATGGATTTATGGTCTCAACCTAATGATGAGACCGACATCATTAAAGAAGTTAAGGCCCATGTAGAGAAATCAGGAATTTGGAAAATTTCAAGAAAGACGGGACCTAGTAAGGACCAATTAGATTATAATGAAGAAGCCAAAATGATTCTAAAATTTTCTAATCGTCGATATGCAGTTTGGAAAGTGACATTTGATAAAAGCTACTCCTACTCAGCAATGACATACGATTTTGAAAAAGAACAATACCATTGGTGGGAGTTTGGAGGAGAGGCTGGAAATAATTTCAGCGCAGAATATTATGGTAAATTATTAGATGGAAATTTAATTCAATGGGAATCGGTCATATTTCCAGATGGTGTAAAAATTAGAATAAAAGAGATAAGCAAAACTAACGAAAAAATCGAAATTATTTTTTATGCATTAAAGGAAGGAGAAATATTGAATGTAGCTAAAGATTCTGTAACTTGGTCGGAGGATTTATCCACAGAAAAAGATAGGGTTATTAACAAATAGCGGAATGACCACTAGAGTACAACTTTTAACAATCCACAGCCATGCCATCCTTTACGTCTCTTTTTCCATCACGCGAAGTGCCTGAGATTACTCTGGCCAGTCGAAGCCAAGGGAAGTGTCGAGCACGAGGCAAACTCGCTAACTACGCCTTCCTGTTGGGCTTGCTCGGAGGAATACCTTTCTTCACTGCTTGTGGCGACCGCGAAAGCTCCGATCTCGAAATACTGCCGATCGATACTTACCTACAAAAGCCCGGAGACTTCCTTGGTAACCGCTACATGCTGCGAGTGCAGATTGACGAGCAGCTTAAATGGGAAAAAGGGCTTGGCCGTGTCCTTGCAGTTGTTGCCGAGGGTAGCGACGCCCGCTTACCAGTTTTCGTGTCGGAATCTGCTGGCGATAATTTACACGTAGGCCAGCGCTATGAGTTGCAGGCCATCATTGAACAGGGAGGACTCATTTATGTGGAAGCACTGCAAAAGTATTAGTCTAGGCCTCGTGGTTCTCGTTTCTTTTGCTTCGGCACAAGGCGGTTTCCCGACCAGCGCCGTAACTTCTATGCCGCAGGCCGTGCAGGCTAGCGCGTCTGCCCCCGCTGGCGGTATGTTCGAGAGTAACACCTTTCTCGAAATGGCCAACCGTGTCTTCGACCCGAGCAGTGACTCAATGGACTTTGAGAACGGCAGTTTCGTCTGGAAGGGCAAGAACTTCAACCTCTCCGAGCAACGCGCTTTCCGCTCACGTTTCGAGCGCTTTCTACTCGCTTCACCGACCGAGGAAGAGACCCAATACGCACTACTGATGGCCGATATCATTGATCGGCTTTCCGTCTCTAACAATAATAGTGACGACGCTATACTCGATACATGGGAGTTGCTCTTCCGCGCCTCTCGTTTCGATCTCGATGGCGGCAACAGCACTATCGTAGCCAACCAAGTCTTCAATGCCTGGCGTATTCGCAAAGAGAGTCGCGGGGTTAACATGACGCAGCGAGAGCTTTCTCAAGTTCGTCAATTTCAACAAGAAGTCGTCGCCAATCGTGAGATGGCGCTAAAAAATATCCGCGAGAAACGTGTAAGCGTAAGTGGCAATCGCCAGGGAAACGATGGCAAAGTTGTTTCCGATGGCGCCGTGTCTATTACCTCTGAGGCCGCCTTCCGCATGCTCGATCTAGCCGAGACTGAAGCGCGCATTATCGCTCTAGAAACCCAATCCGCAATGACTGGCCTGCAAGCGAAGCTTCAGTTCCAGAGCCAGATCGTCAGTTTCATGCTCCAACGCCGCTTTGAGCACGCGCTTGTCCTGGCAGGGTTTTACCAATCGATTTTTAAGGGCTCTCACCAGTCGCTTGAAGTGGGCAAGGATCAACTTCAAGAATTCCTGCCGGGTAGCGATCTAGCCTTCACCGTCGACAGTATGACCTTCATCGCCCGAGAAGCGATCAACGATGTCAATAAGGGCGTTGATGCGGTCAACGCGGCTTACAAAGAGAACCGTAACCTCATTGCGCTGGAGCGTTTGCAAGAAGTCTTTTTCCTTGGTGAATATCTTACTGAGCTGAACAAGATCCCGACGGATCAACGCCGCCACTTGCTCGACCTTAACCGCGGGTTGATTGAGGCAGGCGAACTCGCTGAATCGAAAGACTATATCGGTGTTTCCGAACTCGCTGATGAAATTCACAAACTAGCAGAAGATTTCCCCCAAAACCGAGTGCTCTCCGCCGTTGAAACAGCTAAGAGTATGAGCGATATGGCTGTCTTTGCCGCTTCGCAGTATCGAAACCTCGGCAATATCGATAAGTCTCGCTCTGAACTACAGTCTGCGATTGAAATCTGGCCTTCCAACCCCGCAATCCGGGAGTTTCAGCAAGAGACGACCAAACTTGCCACTGCTGGTTCACAAGGCATACAGATTTTTGATGACCTCTACAAGCGCATGGATCGTCGCGGTATTTACGAGCGCCGCATGGATCTAGGCTTCGCACTAGCCGATGATACAGAGCGCCGCCCACTTCTGATGGAGGCGGTCGCGCAAGTCGCACGTATTGATCTTTTGGTTAACCAAAGCAAGGAACTCGTTAAGCAGGGTGAAGCTTATGCCGCTTGGGAACTATTAGTGGAGGCTGCTAAGATCGACTCTAGCGATGGACCTATGAATCAAGCCCGCGCTGAGTTAGCGCCGCGAGTATCAGATTTCGTGCTCCAGATTGACCGAGCTGAGCGTCAAGCAGAAGACGGTCACTACGCTGGTTCGCTCGCAGCCTATTTAGCGGCTCAGGACATCTACCCAGTTAGTCGCCTCTGCCGCCAAGGCATCCAGCGCGAGACCATAGCTCTGTTGTCTGCACTACGTGACCAGGACTAGAAGTCGGTTATGCGTATTTACCTTCCTCTGCTTGCCATTCTAGCAGGCGGCTTTTATTGCTTTCTTTTTGCCAGCATTGCCGCGCTATTAGTGTAGTCGGTGCGCTAAAAAATCTGACGATGGCGCAATTGGACATGTATCTATCGCGAAGTGATACATGGAATTTCTTTAACTCCACTTAAGAGTTTCATAAATTTGTATTAATAATCCATTATTAAGTATTCCACAAACTTTATAATGGTATATTATCTTTTTTCTATAAAATCTAAAATAACTACATTGAGCATCATTAGCATACGTTATGGAACGCGCTTGCATTGCTAATGATTAATAATTCCAATCCTCGTAATGAAACTAACAAAAAAATTTAACTTATTTGCAGGTGTTTGCATATTACTGATATGTTCAGGATGCGCATCATCTTCACAAAAATCGAAATTGCAGCAGTTTAATGCGCATTATCAGAGCGGGCAGTATGCCGATGCAGTGGGTCTTCAGTTGCAAGCTAAGGGAGATAAGGTCAACCATCCGGCGAAGCTACTTGAGGTTCTGCAGGCAGGAGCCGCGCTTCGCGCTGATGCGCTTCGCGCTGATGCGCCTACCACCGATGCGCCTACCACTGTTAGTAAGCTTAAAGAGAGTAACAAACTTTTTGACGAGGCCGAGGAAATCATCAAGCATCACAATGAAAAATTACTAGCTTCGAAGGCAGTTTCAACCGTTGGAGCGACCCTAGTGAATGATTCGATGCTCAAATATTCTGGATATGAATTTGATGGTGTTATGGTAAATACCTACAAAGCATTAAATTTGTGGATTGATGGTGATGCAGATGCTCGAGTTGAATTTAATCGTGCGGTGGAGCGTCAGGACCGGGCGAAAGAGCGCTTTAAAAAGTTAATAGCCAAAAACAAAGCAGAATTAAAGGCACAGCAAGCTCAGCAGACAAAAAAATATGGGCAGAGTGGTCCAGACATTCAGAAAAATTTAAGTAATCAAGACACTCAAGATACAGTCTATTCCAACCTACCTGATTTTGAGGCATATGCAGATTTTACTAATCCATTCACACTCTACGCGGCAGGGTTGTATTTCATGTCGCAAGGCGATTTGAGTAAGGCTGAAAACCTGCTGAAAGAAGCGCATGGTATAGACCAATCTGTGAGGGTGCTTAAGAATGATTTTAAAGATCTTGAAAACAGATTCGATGTCCCGCAGACAGAAAAATATGTGTGGGTATTTTTGGAAAATGGTTTAGGGCCAGAACTCGAGCAGTTTCGCGTCGACCTGCCATTGTTTTTACTCACGAACGATGTTAAATATACGGGTATTGCATTGCCTCGAATCAAGCTTCGCGATCAAGCGTATTCTCACTTGACGGTTCAGTCGGGTGATCTGTTGGCCAAGACTGAAATTGTTGCCAGTATGGATCGTGTCGTTCAGACTGAGTTCAAGAAACGCTACCCGATGATCCTTTCAAGGGCTATTGCTTCTACCTTGATCAAGACATATGCACAGCATCTCGCTCAACAAGAGTTGGGTGATTGGGGAGGGATTGCTGTCGCGCTATACCAAGCAGCAACGAATTCTGCGGACACTCGAATGTGGACCGCCCTACCAAAAAATTTCCAAGTCGCACGGGTGCCAGCGCCTAAAGACGGACAACTAACTTTGGCATTTCCCAACGGCAGCAACCAGGCTGTGCAATTGAAGAGCGGTCAGAGTGCGTTAGTGTATGTCAAAGCTGTCACTTCAACGGTACCCCCGCTGATTAAAGTTATGGAGCTGTAATACAAGCTGAAGCCGATACAAAAATGAAACAATCTCAAAAGAAATACACCACAGCTGTGTGCCTTTCAGGAATCTTTGGCTTGTTGGGAATTCATCATTTTTACTTGGGCAGGTGGTTGCATGGAATCGCAGATCTCTCAATGACAATAGGTGCCATAATTCTAATAGGATCAGGTTCTAAAGTATTGGGATACGTAGTTCTTGGAATAGATATTATTCACACTTTTATAGTAAGTATTTTTCTCCTAACAGGAGGATACAAAGATGGCAACGGAGATGTGGTTACATTTCCAGGCCAAGAACTAAAATAAACAACAAAAACCCAAAATAATAATAAATATGGAAAAAAGTGAAAAAGGATACGTGCCAACATTGTTACTCTGTTTCTTCCTTGGAGGAATCGGAGTTCATCGCTTCTATGTTGGTAAAGCAGGAACTGGAATACTGATGCTATTCACGTTAGGTGGCCTTGGACTTTGGACCCTAATCGATTTTGTGATGATAGCTACTGGTTCCTTCTCAGACGCAGAAGGTAAACCGATAAAAAACTAATTAGATTTGTGTAATAGTCGTTACCACTTGCACCTTAATGCAAGTGGTAACGATTTAACTCATACGATGAAGCTACGACTTACAATTCTCACTTTACTGGCTCTAGTTTTGGCTGCGACTGGTTGCTACAATACTGGTTACACAGATCCGCGGGTCACGTTTATCGACCGTGGCTTATCGACTCATATCAATGTCACTGACATCTCTTCGTCAGTCAATTCGGGCTCCTTATTGGAGGCGCAGGTGGTAGGCTATAACAAATCCTCAAAGTATAGGAGATTTCAATATAAAGTGGACTGGTTTGATGAAACTAATCGCATGGTGAAGTCAACGCACGATCACTGGAGGGATGTTTCGGCGGATCAAAAATCTGAATTTTACATCAACGCAATTGGACCTAATTCCAATGCGCGATCTTTTAAACTCAAAATACGTAAAAAATAATATGACTAATATGTTCCCACTCAAAATTTCTCTCAGAGTGCTTACTGCGCTTGCTTTACTCCTTGTTCTGTCTGGTTGTCAGACAACGACTTCAAATATTGATATGAACAATGACCAGCGCGGAGCAGTGATGGGCCTAGATTATCGTGATTTCAATACTGCTGCTTCCAAAATGGTTGAGGACCTTTTGGCGAGTGGTGCGCTCAATAAGCCGGGTGGTGGTCGCTATGTATTAGCTATTTCTCGTGTGATTAATGACACCATGCAGAAAATTGATACCGATCAATTGATTAAGCAGATGCGTGTCGCATTGTTGCGCAGCGGTAAGGTAGTGGTGACTACCGCAGTCGGTGCGAATGGACCTGAAGATCGCTTGGCGATGGACGCAAGAGAACTGAGAAATTCCGGAGAGTTTAATCAACAAACGGTTGCCGCTAAGGGGCAAATGATAGCTCCTGAATACAGCTTGTCCGGAAAGATTATCCAGAGAAATGTTCGACAAAGTAAGTCGAAGCAGGCAGCTGAGTACTATTTTCAGCTAACTCTTACGGATATTAACACTGGCTTGGCTTTCTGGGAGGGCGCCGAAGTTTTGGGTAAATCAGGCTCTAATAAGTCAGTCGCCTGGTAGGTCCTTTCAGCAAGCACATTGAATCCTTTTTTGTCATCGTATTTTCTGCATTACAATCACCGCCCACACGCATACATCTAAATGATACGCACATTTATATTCTCCTGTCTTTTCATTGGTCTATCTAGCCTTGGCTTTTCAAGTGTTAGCGTGAAATACGAGACTGTTGAGGCCAAGGGCTGGGATACGACTGAGCAAAGCGCAATCAATGCAGCTATTGTGGAGGCGCTGGGTCGAGTGAACGGTAAGAACATCTCGGCGTCGAACCAACTCAAATCCTTATCCCAGAGTATTAATAACAATGGTCAAAAGTCGCGCATGACGCAGAAAGAGATACAGAAGGCTTATGCGGAAGCAACGAATGGCATGGTGGCTTCGTACGAAGTGCTGGAAGTTAAACCAGATGATAGAGGCCAATATCAAGCACTCGTGCGAGCTAAAATCCTCAAGGTAGAGGTCAACATAAACGACAAGCGCAAGCGTATCGGTGTCGTTCCGTTTCGTTTGGCTGGTGTAGATTTTTTGGTTAATGATTGCAGCGTCGATAAACAGCAAGTGAATCGTATTCTTAGCCAGTCTTTCGTTAGCCAGTTGGTGCAAACTCGCAAGTTCACAGTTTTGGATCGTGAATACATGGCTGAAGTAGTTGGCGAAAAAAACCGTGTTTTATCGGGCAGCAATGCAAGTATTGAGGATATCGCTCGCCTAGGTGTGGAGCTTTCTGCCGATTATCTAATCGTTGGAAGTCTGGAAAATGTGAATTATTCAACACGGATCGTAAACTCCAGGCTGACGGGTAGTTCGAGCGAGGTTGGCGAGGGTAATTTTGAGGTGAGCTACCGGATTATAGATATAGCCACGAAACAAATCAAATTTGCGGATTTTGCTAGGTTGCAAATCAGCCGAGACGATATCGCTGAGATTGATCAGAGTAGTCGTCTTGAAAACGTGGACTCGGCAATGTGTGAGATCGCCGCTGAGCGTATTACGCAGAAGATCATGGGCGCCATCTATCCAATGCTCATCACCAAAGTCCGTGGCAATAGCGTATACCTCAATCAAGGTGGCGATTCACTCAGCGTTGGGGATGTCTTCGAAGTGTTTGAATACGGCGAGCGCCAGTATGATCCGTATACCAATGAGAGCTTAGGGCGCGAGGAATTTTACATAGGCACGATTGAAGTGCGCCGAGTGAACCCGAAGAGTGCACAAGGCAACATTGTGGAACAGGAAATTGATTTTGCCGAAGTATTTGCACCTAAGACGCTAGTGTGCCGTGCTCCTGCAGTGAGTGAACCTGGCTCGAACCAAAACTGGCGAAAGAGCAGCAGCCAAGTGCAGGGTAATGGCGGCGTGAAGCTACCATTCGACTAAATTACGACTTTAAAAAAACTAAATAACAACCAAACAAAAACTAACTATGAAATATATACTACCTATTTTTTTACTGGGTGCTTCTTTTGCGTATGCTCAGGATTACTCCAGTGCCGCCGGCGCCAGCGATAGCGCTAATAGCGATGGAGGCCAAGACGCCGTGATTAAAGCGCAAGAAGCTGCCCCAGTCGCACCTAGGCCTGCCGTTTCCGCGAAGAAGCAACTTAATGAATGGGCTATATCAAAGGGAATGAGTAAGTACTACTGGGATCCTGAGGAGAGCAGAATTTTTCAATTGGTTGAGGCCGCTGCTAACGTTGATGCATCACAACCTATTGATTTCACTGCAATACGTGAATCACTTTATATTGAGGCAGAGTTGCGAGCAAAGACCTCTATCATTGAGGGTTTTTTGACTACAGCCTCAGCTGAGAATGTTCTAAAGATGCCGGGTAATCCTATTGCTAAGCAGATGGAAGCAAAACAGAAAGCACATCAGCGTAAGCTAAAAGACGCCCAGGGACACTTAGAAAAAGCTAGAGCCGAGGCTCAATTATTAACGGAAGGTGTAGACCAAGCGTTATCGGATCAGATCGCTGGGGCAGGGTATAATGACCGTGCTAAGGCTCTTTTAGATGCCGCGATAAAGAAGCTAGATGAGAATTATACGACTGATCAGATCAGCGAGGATAAAGCACAGCGCATCCAAGATCTTAAACTCAGACTATCTAGGGCAAACGAGGCAGAGCAAGCAGCCTTAAAATTAAAGTCTGAAATCGACAAGGAAGTTGCTGATTTGCAGGGTTCGTTAAAGAAGCAACAAACAAGTGAGGTTGAAATAACTTCACAGATGCCATTGTTTGGGGCTGTGACTGTCGCACAATCTGAATCTTACGATGATTTGAGGGGAGGATACAAAGTCGCAATACTCGTAGCATGGAGTCCCAAATTAGAGCTAGAAGCCCGTTCGATTTTGCTCGGTAATACAGAACTGAAGCCACGACCAAACAAAAAGAGTTTTGATCAGTGGTTGAGGGATCTAGATTTATCTGTAATGGTTGGTTCTCGACGCTATCTGTCAAAGGATGGCAGCACTAATTTTGTTGGTATATCTGCGGTAGAGTATGATCCAGATGATTTCTCTTCGATTTCTGAAGTCACAATGGAGGCTGAATTGTGGGCTAAATCTCACGCTATACTTTCCTTAGCTGGTGATGTATCTAGTCATAAAAAGGCAAAGAGCCACCGTGATACTGTCAGGTTAGCTGGTGGCAAAACTAAAGAAATAACACTTAAGGACATGTCGGTTGAGCTAAGGAATTCAGTCGATAATATGCAGGTAAGGGGATTACAAATTGTCCATACCGAGGAGGTTGTGCATCCAGCTTCTGGTAGGAATATGCTTGTTGCTGTTGCGAGTGTGAACAGTGCCTTAGCTACTCAATCATCAGAGCTAATGAAGGATACATATGCTACTTTGACTGAAATAAATGAAAATCAAAGTTACCTAAAAGGCGAGGTTGAGGGGATGCAGGCTGTCGCCGCATCCAAGAAGAATGATCCTACAGCTCGACGTGCTGGTCAATTAGACGGCGCTTCTGCAGTGAGTTCTGAATATGTTGCTAGAAATGCCCAACCGGCAGCGGCGGCTAAAAATACTGGTTCTCCAATCAGTCAGGTCCGTACGTCACCCTCGCAGTCTGGAAACGTCCAGAGTGGAAGCTTTATGGGCGGCGTTGATGATGTCGATGACGACTTCTAAACCTTCTATTTTGAAGCTAATTCTCAATTCAGTAGCGGTATTGATGCTACTCGTGTCACCTTCATTGGCTGATGTGAGTATCACCAGTGCGCTTGTGGTTTTCTCAGAGAATCGTGATCGAATACTCGAGAATACTGAAGCCGAGATCGGCCAGTTTGTATTCTTTCGCTTTTCGGGGGATGCCATCGATTCTGGTGAGGTCGACGGGATGCTGGCGGTGGAAGATCTCATCTTGAGCTTTGTTTTAAGGCATCAAAAAAAGAGCTCGGGGGCAATTGCAGCGATGCAGCAGAGCAGATTGGAAAATATCACTTCTGGACTGGGGCTAGGAGAGTATAAAATATCCTACCAAAACTTACCTAGATGGGTTGTGTACAACGGTGAAGACCAAGAACACTATCATTACGTCATTGCCTTAAATAAAAGCGACTTGCTGGAGCTAGAAGTCTTCAAGGATTCAATTACCATAAATGCAGTGATTCGTGAACTGCAGCAGCGACTTCAGCAAACTGCAGACGCATCACTGTTCTATTACAGTATCAATGCCTTTGACTGCGCTATTTCTATTCACAACGAACAGTTGAATCAAAACAGCATATTTGCTAACTATGTAGCTCAACCAGAGGGGGCATTCAGCACGGAATGGTTTTCTAAATTAAGGATTCAAATGGGGAAGCTTGAAGGGGAGCGACTCCAACTTTCAGCGGCTAAGTCGCTGCTAAGCGAATTCCCTGCCTTGCCGGAAGTTTTTGCATGTCTAGGCCGAGAAGACCTAGTGGGTTATGATTACACTGGATACATCAATTGCATGATGTTGGCGGGGCCTGGGGTGGATAATGTTTTTCATGCTGAGTTTTTCGATGTCATTGCGAAGACATCTAACGTAGCTTTGAAGGACTACCCGCTACGTTTAGAGAATGTCGCAACAAAGACATACCCACCGATTGTTTCTTTTGTGAGAAAACAGCAGGGCTTTGTTAATTTCAGTGGCGATTGGGATCGTAGCGCATCCCAGTCTCATTACGACGACGCGGACAGTAAATTCTATGAGAGGGAAGCGATTGACACAATTCAGCGCGACTTGTTTGAAGCGCTGAAAAGTGATCCCACCCACTCGGAGTCCTGGAATTTACTTGGAGTTTTGATCAAGGCGAGCGGAGACATGCAGGGAGCAGTGGCCTGTTTTCGTCAGGCGCTACGTTTAGATCCGAAAGCGCCCAAGCCTATGGCAAATTTAGCACTCATTTATGAAGATCTATCCAAGCGTGAACTTGCCGCCGGTATGGCACTTGCCGCTTGCCTACATGCTGCACCTGAAGACTGGGCTTATCGTAACTCAGAAGAACTACTTTCTAACAACTAACTATTAATATTATGAAAAACCCTAGATTAATTTACCCCCTCATTTTTATTTGCTCGTTTTGGATAGCTTCAGCTGAAACGACCGCCTTGCGAGAGGCCGAAGCTAAGCGAGATTGTTCGCTGCGCGCAACGCCAAGTGCTAAGGCAGAATCTTTAGGAAGTGTTGACTCTGGCGCTTCGTTACAAGTTGGCGAACGAAAGGGTTTATGGCTCAAAATCGAGTCGCCTTCGGAGGGTTGGCTCAAACTGACCGAAGTAAAATTTACGGAAACGAGTTCTGGCGGAGGTCTGTCTGGATTGGCTAGTGGGCGTGAAGCAACCGGCAATAGTGTCGCCAGTTCTGGCGCACGCGGTCTTGGTACTGAGCAGTTAGAAACTGCGGAGCCTGACTTTGAAGAGCTCGAAAAATTAAAAGAGTTCGAGTCAACGATTGATGCGAAAGAGTTCTTTGCGAGTTTGGAAATTCGTGAAATTTCAGAATTCAAGAAGTCCACTCGTAAGAAAGCCCAAAAGAATAAACGCCGCTAATCTGCGACACCTTTAATAACTAGAGAATTCACATTATGATTAATTTATCCCGTCGACTATATCTTTTAACTTTAACGTTTTCTGTATTTTGCATAGGTTTGACAAACTATACGCATGCACAATTCGGCCTGCCTAAACTTCCCAAGGGGTTGCCATTGGATCTTGGATCGAGTAAAAAAGAGTCCACTTCCAAAAAGTCCGATACGGACACTGCTGCTAAGGGACTTTCACTTTTATCGACTGCAGTTTCGAGCCAGAGTGATGAAGAAGAGATCGCCGCCGGCGATGCTGTGGCAGCACTCTATCTCGGCGCTGCGCCACTCGTCGAGAGTGAAGCAGTTAGCTCATACGTGCAGAGCTTAGGTATGCACATCGCCGCTCAAACAGAAAGAGCCGAACTCCCCTGGGCTTTCGGGATTATCGACTCGCCGACTGTTAATGCATTTGCAGCGCCAGGAGGTAAGGTTTTATTGACCTCAGGTTTGTTTAATATGCTAAGTAGTGAGGATGAACTCGCCTCGGTATTAGGGCATGAAATTGCTCACGTTGTTTTGCAGCACCACTGGAAGATTATAAAGAAGCAGAAGCTAGTTTCTGGGGTCGCGGATTTGGCAATGTCTGAAGTAGATACTGGATCTGGTGCCTCTGAGGCTGCATTCAAGGCGTTAGAAGGTATTATTCGCAAATCCATCCTTAGTGGCATTGATCGTGGGGGCGAGTTTGAGGCCGATAAGCATGGAATTAGGTATTCTGCGATAGCTGGGTATAATTGCGCTAGTGCTTTTGGTGTTTTGCAGTCTCTCGCGGAGCGTGCAGCTGCAAATGGGGCAGACGTCAGCTTTTTATATAAAACACATCCGACTGCGGAAAAAAGAATGAATGAGTTGGCTGAAATTCTGGAAAATAATCCCTCTTTAGAGGACGCTGCAAGCGATTCGGTTTATGCGCCGCGCATCCTTGAGTATCAAGCACTACTGACCCCGACCCAGGAGGCGCCTATTGACGGTTCGTCAGAGAGCGCAATGCTTTCCAGCTTAAGCTACTGCGCAGTGTGTAATACGCACTAGTCAGAGTTGAGTGTATTAGAATATTAAATGATTAAGATAATGCAGTTGTTGCAGCCGTTATTAAGGTGGCTAGTGCCCTATGGGCATTTCTCTAGACGCATCAACGCCCATTTTTATCTAGGTCTTAGTATTTTTCTATCGATTGTGATAGTTGGATATGTGGCGTATCACGACCTTTCAAGTGACGGAGAGGGTGCTCCTTACAATGCTGGCACCCTCGATTCCGCCTTGAAGTATCGGTTTAGTGGTCCAGTCCCGTCGGATGATATTGTCATCATCGACATCGATGAGCGATCGTTAGCTAAAATGGCGGAGGAGTTCGGACGTTGGCCATGGCCGCGCTCAGCTTTTGCCGAGTTGCTCCTGTCGCTGGATGAAGTAGGGACCCAAAGTATCGTGTTCAATTTAATGTTTAGTGATGCGGATATTAAAGACCCAGATTCGGATGAATTGTTTGCGTATGCAGCATCAGAGCTAAACCAAGTCGTTTATCCAATCACCCGCCTGCCTGCAAAAAATGATGATCAGAGTGAAGTTCTAGTAGAAATGCTGCAAGGTGCAGAATTTGAGGCGGACTCAATTGGTCGCTCGAGTATTGCGGTAATCTTTCCTTGCTTCGAAAGTACTCACGCCAATTTAGGGGTTAACAATCTAAAAATTGAAGACGATGGAGTGATCCGTAAGTCGTATATTAGGTGGCAAGATGAAGGTTTTAGTCTCGATGGTATCACTAGTCGTGTCATGGACCACCTCGGCTTGGAGGAATCTCTGTCAACCGGAATGCCAAACGATTACTTGATTAACTGGCGCAATAAGCGCGGTGCTTACCTGAGAGTTCCTTTTGTTGATGTTTATGAGAGTCTAACTGGTATTGATGAATCATTTGATATGAACAGCCTAGAGGGTAAAATTATCATTATAGGTGCAACGGCTCCCGGCCTTGCTATCCCCAAGGTGACTCCAGTTGACCGCAACACAGACGATAATATGATTATCGCTAATGCCATCGATGATGTGATCAATGAAACTTATTTGAGGCCGATCGGCATCTGGGTGCAGGCACTTCTCGGATGTTTATTTTTGTTCCTGTTGGCACTACTTTACATTCGCGGTGTAAGTGGAACGATTATTGATGTCGTATTCTGGCTAGCTCAATCCGCCGCGGTGGCGATCACTATAATATCAGTGAGTTACACGCCGTATTTGTTCGATTTGTCTTTGCTGATTTATGCCGGAATGTCTTTTTACTTGATCGAGAAAGGTCACAGCTTCTCGGTTGAGCGATCACGGATCGGCTTACACCCATTTAAACCAGATTTTAATTTTAATGAGGTAACTGCCGTGCGTTGCGAGATCGATGAACCGCGATCAAGAGAGGCAGTCTATCGCAAATTCGAGAAGACTTTCGGGCATCGGGAGGTATTTTTTATAAACGGACTATTTTCTAATAAAAGCATATTAACTGATTCCCTGGATACCGCCAGCTACGTTATAGTTAATGCAGAGAAGTATGCTGTGGAGGCAATGATCGAAGTAGTTCCGGATGACCTAAGCGAGCAATTGTCAATTTTGAGACCAGTGCCTAACATCGATAGTAACGATTCTACTGAATATTTTCAGGAGATTACGCGCCGTTGTTTGGAAAATGCCCTAGATACGGTCAACAGATGAGTGACTTGGTCTTGATATTAATAGATTTGGATTTAACTCAGATAGACGGATCGTATTTGTAATTATTCATGTAAAGAAATCTTGAATCACACGTTATTATGAATCGCCATTCCTTGACTCTAAAGAGTAAATTTAAATATCGGGCTCATACTATTTTTGAAAATGGTACCCGTGCCTTGTTATTTTGGTTATCCATTGCGACGCTGCTGTTTGTTGCAAGCGTCTCGCTAATACTGAACTCTGGACTTTGTAATTCAGCTGATTTTGAAAGTGCGGGATTCATCGAGTCCTTCTGGTTGGCATTGAATTCAGCAATGGATCCTGGCGGCGTCTATGAATTGGGATGGACTTATCGTCTTGTGATGCTGGGTGTATCTATTTTTGGGATTCTGATCGTTGGTACGCTAATCGGTGTGCTGACTGCAGGGATCGATTCAGTAGTGACCGAATTAAGGAAGGGGCGTTCGGTCGTCGATGAATCCGATCACACACTTATTTTAGGGTGGTCTTCGAAAATCGTGGATGCCGTTGAGGAACTGATCAGAGCGAATGAAAGTCGAAAAAATCCCGTCATAACTATTTTGGCAGACCGTGATAAGTCGGAGATGGTTGACTTTCTCAGTGATCATATAGCGGACACTAAAAATTCAAAAATTATTTGTCGTAGCGGAGAGCCGCAGGAGTTCGCCGCACTGACGATGGTTCGACCAGACTTCGCTCGCTCAATTATTTTGTTCGGTGATGGCTCGGAGTTTTCTGATGCGAATATCCTAAAACGTACATTAGCACTAGCTAAGCGTTTTTCTAGTGTTAGCAACATGGGGCCTATTATTGCCGAAGTTAATGATTCAAATAATGCCCGTGCTATTACAGATTCCGCTAATGTAATCACGATTGAACCAGCCCAACTGATTACCAGAATGATGGTTCAGGCAGCTCGCCGTGGAGGTCTAATCTCGGTTTACGATGAACTTCTTTCCTTTGATGGGGTAGAAATTTATTTTTATCAGGATACGTCGATTGTTGGCCGTAGATATGAGGATTTGATATTATCCTTTGGTCCCGTATCACCCATTGGAATTCAGACAATTGAGGGCGCTGCTAGGCTAAACCCACTAGATAATCCAGAAATTAGGGCAGGTGATCAACTTATCGTAATCGCGGAAGATGACTCTTTAATTAATCCGTCAGAGTTCGTTCCATCGCAAACAAATGAGCTAGTTTTGGGTGCTCCCAATATTCAGCCATCTGTGGCTGAAAAAGTTGTGATTATAGGGTGGCACTCTTGGTCGCATTTATTCCTCGAAGAGCTTGACGACTTTATGGGCGAGGGATCTGTGGTCAGTGTTTTTTATGACGCAAAACTTTCAGTCGTCCCAGAGGTAGCGACAAACCATCGATACGACAATGTGAAGGTTGATTTCACCGGTATCGACACGTGTAGCTTTAAAGAACTTTCAGGGATTGATTTGGAGGGTGTTTCCAATGTTATCCTCTTTAGTTATCGAGATTCTTTGAGTCCTACCATTGCAGATAATAAAAGTTTATTAACTTTAGCACATTTGCGTTCTCTTATTAAGAGTATCGGCTCAGAAATCAAGGTCACGTCAGAGCTACAACTAAGTGAAAATCGATTACTCGCGATCGGTAGCACTAAGGATGATTTTATTGCTAGTGAAAACTTCGTCAGTAAAGTATTAGTGCAACTATCTGAGAATCCTAAGCTTAAGCCTGTGTTGGATGAGTTGCTTACTTCCGAGGGGAGCGAAATTCATTTGCGCTCGAGTCAATCGTATCTGGGGGGCATCGAAGAGCTACAGTTTAGCAATATAGTTAAGGCTGGACGTGAACGTGGTGAAACCGTCATCGGGGTGCTTTATGATGATAATTCTGATGCTGGTTACGCCGTTGAAATGGCTATACCGAAAACAGCAAATGTGCGTTTGTCTGTGAATGATTGGGTCATCGTCATTGCTGAAGATTAGACGAATGTCGGGTTGGTAATGTTTGATAATAAACTACATAATCCTATTTTCGTAAGCAGTTTAACTATAAATAAAGAGCCCTTTATATCATATTAAAACTTCTCGCTGCCATTTAATTAAACCTCAAATTTAAGTCATAAAAAATCTTTTACTCTTATATAATAAATAGCTTTAAAAATATGAAATTAAAAACCTTTAAGCATTCGATCTGTTTTTTCTACTTTAGCATTCTTTTAATTCCTACAGCCATGGTTGCTGAGGATCTAGAAACGGTGACCGCAATCGGCTATGGCGAAGACGTAAATGGCGCAACTCAAAACGCAGTAGAGTCCGCACTCACGCAGGTAGTCGGCACTTTCATCGATGCGGATAATTTCATGAAGCAGAAGACCGAAATTATAAACGCCGTCTCAAAGACCAGTAAGACAATCTCTTCTAGTTTTAGTAGTTACTCACAAGGCTCGGTCGAGTCCTTAGAGATCCTAGATGTTGCAGATACTGGGTCTATGAAAAAAGTGACTGCAAGTGTCACCATTCGAATAGAGGATTTTAAACGCTACATTAGAGAGGTGGCACTGGGTGAAGCGAAAATAAAAGGTGGCTTATTTGCTAAAGCTAAAGCGAAGCAAAGCCAGGGAGGAAATCTAGCAGAGTTAGTGGTAGACAAAATACTGTCACCGGCTCGAAACTATGAAGCGGTTGATATTAAAATTGGGGAGGTGTCGCTTGTCGAAGATTTCGAAATCGAAGAAGCTGCCACTAGTGCGAAAATAAACTTAGATAATAAGACCTTGGTCAGAGTTCCTGTCACCGTGCAAATAAAGCAGGAGTTTCTCGAAAATGCTTACAAAATTTTAGACGAAACATCGGTAGACCGCTACAAGGGCGGTCAGATTAAAACCATAGATATATACGAAAAGGGGTATAATTCTAGGGATAATTTTTTCCTGTTACTGTTCGCGGATAGTGTCGACGACCGCTCAAGCTCAACTGAGACGATACTTGGCTCCTCATCCGGAGCGTTGTATAGTGTTTTTTCCAGGGGAGGCTTGACGCGTGTTGGATACATAAACCCGATGCAGGCAAGACTTTACGCATTGCCGAAAAAGCACATAAAAGCATTAGTTCAACGGATGCAAGATGCGAAGCTGGAAACTGGCTCAATTGGGTATGTAACAGAAGCTCCTTCTGTCAATCTGCGTATTCTTAACTCCATGGGTGAAGTTGTTTTTGAGGATTATTTAACTGCAGAGGGAAATAAAAATAGTATTAAAAGTAGTATTCAGTCTTCTAGTAGTTTGATTGTTGGTGAAGGATTCCATAATGGCACCGAAAAGGCTATCGATTCGATTACTACGCTCTTCAGTAAACTCGAATCGAGCCCTCTGCCGGAATATAAACATTTGCCTCAAGGACCAGCATCTCCTAATTTTGTGGCACTCATCGATGTGGTGAAAAATTTTGAGATAGTAGCAGCGCTTTCGGACGATGTTCTTGAGGCTGCTAATTCCATACAAGTAGAAATCAGCTATCCTCAAGGCTCGGGGAAACCATCCAGCAGGTCTAGGAGCCGCTGATATCATTGAAGGTTTACCCAAAATCAACGACCGCGCCAGTCCCGTCAACGCTGCTGGGGTGTCCGCCTCGGGAAAATATATCGTGACTTCAACGAAGAATAAGTAATCGGCAAAATGTTTTAGCGCCGATACCCAGCTAGTGGCCAATTGCGTATTTCAGCACGACCCAAAAGCCTTAGTGTTTTGCCTCTTGTCGGATTGAGGCAGACGCACGGATTAAATCCCCTTCAATTAGCCCTTGTCCGGATTTTCTTCTTCTGCGGGTGCATCCACGCTTTCGGCATCAACTTGCTTGGGTGCTTGCTCTGAGTTCGTCGTATTGGTGGCAGCCTTTTCGGGCTCTTCGTCCATAGCAGTGCGGATGTCTTCTTCGATTTCCGAGGTGGCTTTTTTAAACTCACGGATTGATTTGCCAAAGGACTTGAATAGTTCTGGTAGGCGCTTAGCACCAAAAAGTAGTAAGACAACAAGGAAGATTATAAGCAACTCTGGTCCAGTGGGTAATGAGAAAGCGATTGTATTCATAGTAATTAAAATTGTTTGAGCCCAAGTAGCGCTGCAGTGATAAATCGGGAAGATTTGTTCAGGAGAGTTCTTATATTAGATAATCGCTGTGATAATCTAAAGAACAAACTAAGAATGGTGATTTTGGATTGGTAATAAAAATAGGCTATATTAGCAATACCTATTCTGTATCGAGGTCTCGATATATTTTTATGAGGCGGATACTCTCGGTGGCGTTGACGGGAGTGGCAAGGTCGTTGATCTTGGGCAAACCTTCAACGATATCAGCAGTGCCTAGCCCTGTGGGGCGGTTTCCCCTGGTCTTGAGGATGGCAGATTTATTTCCTTTATTATCACGGGTTTCGAGGAATGTTGATGCGGAAAAACTCCGAGCATGACGAAGTGTGGCCAGTCGATCGAACTCGTTGACATGGACGATGATCGCCTTGTCGGTGGCAAAGATGCTACCTGTAGGTGCGGAGCGGATCTGCTGATCACCTTCTATGACATGGCCGCCGCAGCCTCCGAGCAGGGAGATTGTAGCCGCAGTAAGTGCTAAGGAGAGCAGGGCCCGGGGCATACTGTGTTTCTTTGTGATCCGTAGGCTACATGCCTGTGCAACTTTATTTGTGTTTAGCATTTTCGCGTTTGATACTGTCCATGCCAGGTTTTTCGAGATTGATGTCGCCTTCAAAGAAACCGTGAAGCTGACGGATACGGGTGGGGTGGCGCATTTTACGGAGTGCTTTGGCCTCGATTTGGCGAATACGCTCACGGGTGACCTTAAACTGGCGGCCCACTTCTTCAAGCGTCCGTGAATAGCCGTCGGCGAGGCCAAAACGGAGTGAGAGTACGCGGCGTTCACGCTCTGTTAGCGAGTCGAGTACGTCAGTGATCTTTTCACGAAGCAGGCTGTAAGCCGTCATATCATAGGGATTCTCGGCTCCTTTGTCTTCGATGAAGTCACCGAAGTTGGTATCGTCTGAATCGCCGACTGGACTTTGCAAGGAGATCGGTTGTTGCGCCATCTTCATGATAGACTGAACGCGCTCGATGGGGAGATTCATCTCATCGGCGACTTCTTCAGGACTGGGCTCATGCCCGAGTTCTTGCAGGAGTTGCTTCTGCACCTGCATGACCTTGTTTAAGGTCTCGATCATATGCACAGGGATACGAATAGTGCGCGCTTGGTCGGCGATGGATCGAGTGATGGCTTGGCGAATCCACCATGTAGCGTAAGTGGAGAACTTGTAGCCACGTCGGTATTCGAATTTCTCAACCGCTTTCATTAAGCCCATATTGCCTTCTTGAATCAGATCAAGAAAGGAGAGGCCACGATTAGTGTATTTTTTAGCGATCGAAATAACGAGACGTAGATTGGCTTCGACCATTTCAGTCTTGGCTTTGTGCGCTTCACGCATGCCAAGGCGCACGAGACGAATGATTTTCATGAACTCGTGGGAGTCCATTTTGAATTCAGTCTTAATCTCTTTGAGGCGTTTGTTGGTGCCTTTGGTATCGAACTTCTTCTTGCTGCGTGTCGACACCATTTCAGCGGCCTCGATGTCGTCATAAAGGGCGGAGACTTCGCGGTAAATGGGGGTGAGATCCTTGAGGAACTCTTCGAAACATTTCAATTTAAGGCAATACTTGCGTAGCACCTTGCGCAGTTCTTCCTCATATTTAACCATACGCGTGCGGGCGCGCTTCGCGTTCGACTCGTTACTGGCGTTGATATGGCTATCCCAGGCAGCGTAGATGCGTTCGCCGAGGCGGTGTGCTTCTTCGAGGAGTTTTGGCAGGCTGTTAAAGTAAGCTTCGCGACTTTCGATCTTCTTATCCAGTACGACACGGTCGAAGCGTTCCTCGCGGTTGAGGAGCTTTGTGACTACGCTGTTTTGGAATTCGAGTGTGAGGGCAGTGGAAAAGAGGGCGTCTTGCGCTTTGAGTTCGGCCTTCTCGATACGCTTTGAGATCGCGACCTCTTCCTCGCGGGTCAGGAGAGGAACTTGACCCATTTGTTTGAGATACATCCGGACTGGATCGTCCAAAATATCATTTTGCGAGGTGCGGACTTCCTTCTCTTCAGTTTCTTCTTGGCGCGCCTTGAAAGCTTCGACTTCGTTGTCGTCGAGAATGTCAACTTCGAGGTTTTGAAGGATGGAAATAACGTTTTCGATTTCATCAGGGTTGTTGACGGAATCGGGCAGGGCTTGGTTAATATCCTTATAAGTAAGGAAGCTCTGTTCTTTTGAAAGGCGTATCAGGTTGCGGATGCGCTCGTTAAGCTTTTCCTGCGCTTTTGGCGAGAGCTTACGTTTCTTAATGGCTTTCTTAGTGGCCGCAGCGAGTTTGGCGTCACTGGTGTCGTCGCTGGTATCGACAACCTTTGCCCGGGCTGAGCTTTTCGAAGCCTTAGCAACTTTCTTTTTGGGCGCTACAGCTGTTTTCTTAGCAGCGACCTTTTTGGTAGGCACTTTCTTGGCGGCTAGCTTCTTTTTAGCGGGTGTTGCTTTCTTTTTGGCCGGGGCTTTCTTGGTGGCTAGCTTCTTTTTTGCGGGTGTTGCTTTCTTTTTGGCTGGGGCTTTCTTGGTGGCTAGCTTCTTTTTAGCGGGTGTTGCTTTCTTTTTGGCTGGGGCTTTCTTGGTGGCTAGCTTCTTTTTAGCAGGCACGGCCTTTTTCTTTGGAGCGGCAGCTTTTTTGGCAGGCGCTTTCTTGGCGACCTGCTTTCTCGCAGGTGCTTTTTTTGCGGCGGTTTTCTTAGCGGGCTTTTTTATAGTTTTCTTTTTCGCTGCTGACATAATGTATTAAAATTAATTAGTTCTATCTTTAAAGTTCTAGTTCTAGAGGATGCGCAACCTTACGGAGGATTTCTTTACGCTCTCGCATGAGGCGTATCTGCATTTCGGGGTCTGAATTGATGATCTTTTGTTCCAAGTTTTTAATCTGGGCTTCAACATAATTTCGCCGAAGGCGCTCGAGGCAGAATACAATTTGTTTGGTGGGCTCCTCTACGCTGAGTTCTCGTGAATAAATGTCGGCTAGGAGTTGTCGTTCTTCGACGCTATCGATGATGTTTTCTATTTGTTCGACTGAATCGATGATACCCTCGCGCAGTTCAGCTAGGAGGCGGGAGAGTAACTTGCCTGTCGTAGAATTTATATTAATCCATTCGTAATCAATAATTTCTGAAAGTTGATTGGCGTATTCTGGATGATTTAGAATTAGCCAAAGTAGCTCCCAAGTGGCCTGTGTCAATAGTGGGTCTAGCACGGTTTTTTTGGCGGTTTCGGTGGCTCCTCCGCCATTGATATTACCGCGAGGTGGGGGGACTTTCTGAAAGTCGCGGAGGGCGGCTTGCGGATCGACATTAACTAGTCGTGCTGCGATCTGGATGTAGTCCTCGCGGGCGACTTCGGATGGCACATGGTGGAGCAGCTCGAATACAGCGCGCAGGGCAGTGGTTTTTTCGTGAGTCGTGGGGGCACGGCCTTCGGGCAGGTTGTCAGCGATGAGCAGTTCAATGCCGCTTTTGGCCGTCTTGCGGAGCCCCTCTAATGCGCTGGAACCGTGCTCACGGAGGAGGTCGTCTGGGTCAGTCTTTTCGGGGAGTAGAAGGAAACGGAATTCGAGACCAGCTTTAAAGGCGAGTGGTAGGGCGCGGAGAGCGGCTTTACGGCCAGCGGAGTCACCGTCGAGAAGGCACTCGATACTGTTCGGTTCATAGCGGCGAAGTAGGTGCATCTGATCGTCGGTTATGGCAGTACCTTGAGGCGCGACGGCAGTGTGTAACCCGACGGACCAGCAACGGATAGCGTCGAGTTGTCCTTCGACAAGGAGGAAGCTTCCGCCGTCTTTAAGATGAGTACGGGCGTGATCCATACCAAAGAGGATACGACCTTTGTGGAAGATGGGAGTCTCGGGTGAGTTGACGTATTTAGCTTCGCGAGCAGGATCGTCCTCGGGTGTCTGCGGGAGTTGACGTGCGGTAAAGGCGACAACGCGGCCTTGCACGTCGCGGATGGGGATCATGAGGCGACCACGAAAGCGGGACTTGAAATATTCGTGATTTCGTTCGCCATCTCGGGCGAAAAAGAGGCCCGACTTGTGCATTGCGGTGGTGGATAAGTTGCGTTTTTTACAATACAGCGCAAAAGCATCGCGGGCGGCGGGGGCGTAGCCAATTTTAACCTCTTTAGCGGTCTCTGGTGTAAAGCCGCGCTGATTTTTCCAATAGTTGCGCACTGGAGCGGCCTCTTTAGATTCGAGGAACTGTTGATGGAACCATGTGGTAGCAATTTCGTGCAGCTCAAAGATTTGTTTGCGCTGGGAGACTTCTTCGTGGGAGGGGCCGCCTGCTTCGTATTCGAGCGTGACGTTGAACCTCTTGGCAAGGAACTCGACCGCCTCAATGAATTCGAGGTTTTCCTGCTTCATTATGAAGGTGAAGCAGTCGCCGCCTTCGCCTGTGCTGAAGCATTTATAGAATCCGCGATCAGGATGGACGTAGAAGGAGGGCGTCTTTTCTTGGGTAAACGGGCTCAGCCCTTTCCAAGAACGACCTGCACGCTTGAGCTGGGCATAGGGCGAGACGACGTCGACCAAGTTGACTTGGTGCTTGAGGTTCTCGATGGAGCTTTGTTTAACGCGAGGCAAGTGTGGTGATATGTTGTTTAGCTGGGCACTAAGTTAGTTAGCGAAGTCGCGCGACTGCTTTTTGAGCTTCAGGGACGAGGGGATGATTGGGTGCGATGTCGATGAAGCGGAGATAAAGGTTGCGCGCGGTGGGACGATCTTGAGAGATACGCTCGTGACCTCTGGCGATTGAGAGGGTAATCTCTGGGCTAGTTGGGAAGAGGGCGTAGGCGGTCTCCAGTTCGGCGAGAAAGTCTTCGGGTGCCTGTGAGCGTTGCGCAACGCGCAGGTAGTCGAGTGTGTAGGTGACTTGGCGCGGCTCTAGACGGACGGCTTCGAGGGCGGTCGT
>Ga0302114_10000568_pt1 | contig 25636 bp, 17 predicted proteins | sample AG5_Surface_MG_FD_203107 | JGI IMG/M metagenome (GOLD analysis project Ga0302114, IMG submission 203107) | Marine microbial communities from Western Arctic Ocean, Canada - AG5_Surface | ecosystem: Environmental > Aquatic > Marine > Oceanic | place: Canada: Western Arctic Ocean | collected...
GCGACCACGAGGTATTCAATAGTACCACCAGACGTCACCGTAAACGTATTCGGGCCCGTAGTTGTGAACGTATGAATCTTGTATCCATCGGCATAGGAGATAGTACCACCCACAGCTGATATAGGCAGCGGCGGCGGCGGCGGTGCTGGCGGCGGCGGCGACGGCGTCATGTAATCCAGGTGCGCGCACGTCCCCGGCACGTTGAACCCCCTCCGCTTGTTGTAAAAATAGCAGCAGGTGTCCATGTCGCACGGCCCGAGGCACTGCGCCGGGATGAGCGTCCCGCCCTCGCACTTCGAGACACCCGACACCGTGTAATGCTCGTCGCACGTCGGCTGACACTCCGTGCCTCTCATCAGCTTGTCCGTGCAGTTACCCGCTCCGCCGTTCGCGGGAGGCGCGGACGCGTCGCACGGTCCGTCGCACCGGGTTCGAGTGATCGTCCCGTCTTCGCACGTCGTGACGCCCGACACCGTGTGATACTCCTCGCACGTGGGCTGGCACGTCGTACCGCTCAGCAGGTACTCCGTGCAGTCGCCCACTTCGCCGTTCGCGGGCGGCGCGGATGCGTCGCAGTAGGTGGTGCATACGGCGGGTGTTAACGCGCCGTCGTCGCACACAGTCGGTCCATTCGGGGCGTATCCCGCGTCGCACGCGGGCTGACACGTGGACCCGCTCGCGAGATGGCCCGTGCAGTCGCCGACGGCGCCGTTGGCTGGGGGCGATGATGCGTCGCAAGGAGGAAAGTGTATGGAGAACACGTACGCGGACCCGTTTTTGTATCCCTCGACAGGGTCGTTGTCATAGTGCGCCCCGATCACCACCGTGTCGCCGTCGATCGACACGCTGACGCCGAACTCGTCACCCGCAGCGCCGTCGGTCGCGTTCAGCTTGTGAACCTGCGTCCAGTTGGAGGCGAGCTCTCCGGCCGTGTCACGCGTGAACACGTACGCGGACCCGCTCTTGTCTCCCTTGTCGTCGTCCCAGTACGCCGCGATCACCACCGTGTCGCCGTCGATCGAGACGCTGATGCCGAAATAGTCATACGCAGCGCCGTCGTCCGCGGTCAGCTTGACAACCTGCGTCCAGCCGGAGGCGAGGTCGCTGGGCGTGTCGCGCGTGAAGACGTACGCGGACCCGCTGTTTAATCCCTTGTCGTCGTCCTGATACGCCCCGACCACCATCGTGTCGCCGTCGATCGAGACGCTGATGCCGAAATAGTCAGTCACAGCGCCGTCGTCCGCGGTCAGCTTGGCAATCTGCGCCCAGTTGGAGGTGGGGTCGCCGGGTGTGTCGCGCGTGAAGACGTACACTGACCCGCTGTTGGATCCCTTGTCGTCGTCTCTAATCGCCCCGACCACAATCGTGTCGCCGTCGATCGACACGCTCCAGCCGAATTTGTCACTATCAGCGCCGTCGTCCGCGGTCAGCTTTGCAAGCTGCGTCCAGGTGGAGGTGAGGTCGCCGGCCGTGTCACACGTGAAGACGTACGCGGACCCGCTGTTGTCTCCCTTGTCGTCGTGACCGAACGCCCCGATCACCACCGTGTCGCCGTCGATCGACACGCTGTTGCCGAACTCGTCACCCGCAGCGCCGTCGGTCGCGTTTAGCTTGGCGACCTGCGTCCAGCCGGAGGCGAGGTCACCGGCTATTGTGCGCGTGAACACGTACGCGGACCCGCTGCTCTCTCCCTTGACGTCGTCATAATGCGCCCCGATCACCATCGTGTCGCCGTCGATCGAGACGCTGTTGCCGAAGAAGTCATTCACAGCGCCGTCGTCCGCGGTCAGCTTGGCGACCTGCGTCCAGCCGGAGGTGAGGTCGCCGGGCGTGGCGCGCGTGAAGACGTACGCGGACCCGCTGTTGGTTCCCTTGTCGTCGTCATAGTGCGCCCCAACCACCATCGTGTCGCCGTCGATCGACACGCTGTAGCCGAAGTAGTCATACGCAGCGCCGTCGCCCGCGGTCAGCTTGGCGCGTTGCAGGTACTCGACACCACCGTCGTTCGTCGTCTGCGTCAGTCTTCGAAAGCCCCTGACGGGTACGAGATCGGAGTCCGGGACAGCCGCGGCCGCGAAGATCGTCCCCGGCGCGACGACCAACGCCAGGAGCGCCAGGACGACGAGCGACGCGCGCGTCCAGTGCAAATGGAGTCGCGATGAAGACGACCGACCGCTGCAGGATCCTGACCCCGCCCCCGGTCCATCGCGGCGGAGGCGACCCCGGCCGTCACGAGCCGCGGGAGGCGACGCCGCGGAGCGGTGTCCGCACCCCGATGGCCCCGCGCACGACGCACGCGCACAAATCGCGGTGTCGTCGGCTTCTCGAGGCGCCAAAGTCGGCGTGACCGACACGGGTTTCATTTCGCGTCCCTTCGCGGACGTGTCCGCCCGTCAGGCGAAATGCAGGCTCCGCCCGGCGTATCGCGCGCGAGACGGAGAGCCGGAGCGAGTGTCGCGTGAACGTCGAGCCTGAACCTCGTGCGTGAGCGCGTGTGCGGTGTCGTTCGCGCGCGTGAAGGCGGGCGCGCGCGTCTGCGCGAGGCCGAGTCGGTTGCTTCGTGGGAAAGCGGTATTCGAGCCCGGGCCGAGTTTTCGTCCATCAGAGATAAAAAGAAGCTCGACCACAGTGGCGCACACAGATCTCTCTGGTCTGCCAATTGGACGATCAATAAACAAGCAGAAGTCTGCCCCTCACTCGAGCGCACCGAACCCCTCCGTGCGGGCGATGAGCTCGGGAGGCGGCCTCGCCCCTTCCGCCACGTCCCCCACCACCGGCACCGTCCATCGCACCCTCACGTTCATCCCACAAGACCCCAAACCCTCGCGAACTTCGTCCTCGTCCTCGTCCTCGTCGACTGTCGCGTGCGCGCAAACCGCTATGAGCAACGAGTCATCCCCCCGCGGCTTCAACAGCGCCATCCTCCACCTTCGTTCCGTCGCCGCCCACGCGCGCCTCTCCGCGTCGCTCGTCCCCGACCGCTCCGTGAGCGTGATGCGACCTCCTTCGCTCCCGACGGGGCTCGAACCGCGTACCTCGCCGTTCCAAAACGACACGTCGAACCATCCAAACGGGTGCGCCGCGATGCCGGTGCCCAGCGCCTTGACGTACGACTCCTTCAGCGTCCACGTGCGCATGAACGACGCGGCCCTGGCGGTATCGTCCCCGATAGCCTTCAGTGCGTCGTGCTCGAGCGGGCTGAGCCATCGTCCCGCGAGTTTATCCGCCGCCGCGCTCGTCCTTCGAAGTTCATCTTCGCAATCCACGCCGACTTCAAACGCCGCCGCGCCCGGCGCGTCGGCGCCCCACCCCGGCGACGCGAGTGGAGTGGCGGAGCCGCAGGGTTTCATCCCGGAGGTCGGGGGTTCGATTCCCGGAGCGGACGTGACGGCGAGGACCACCAGGCGGTTGGTGTGCGAGACGCTGAACCGGATCCGCCTCCACGCGCCTCCGTCGCCGTCCGATGATGAAGAAGAAGTCGCGTCTCCCGCGCCCACGAGCCTGGGCTTGCCGTGCTCGCCGTGGGCGAACCGGAGGTCGGCGGGGTGGACCTTACCGCCGCAGTACCTCGCGAGGACCCATCGCATCAGCGCCTTGCTGTGCGTCGCCTGTCGCAGCGCGCATTCCGTCATGTTCGCCGCCTCGGACTCCAGCGCGTCGCGCTCAGATGCCGGCAAGCATCGCGCTCGGTAGTCGCGGCACAGCGCCGGGTCGGCTGCGTCGGACGGGTCCATGATCCACAGGTGCACGTCGCCCGGGGGCGGGAGCGTCACCGGGTCGCCGATGATCGCGGACGTGGACGTGGAGTCCGTCGTGGACGATCGCGCGACGACGGGCGGGGACGACCGCCGTCCCATCGTCGCGCGGTGTGGCGGGCGAGGCGTGGGATCATCATCATCACGTTGGAGCGACCACCCCGATTGATGTCGCGCGCCATGGTGCGATGCGGCGCGCGTGAGCGAGGATGTGGTCGCGGTCGCGCCGCTCCTCGCTCGCGCGAGATGCGCGGGCGCCGCGCGCGCGAGCGATACCATCGCCCGACCCAGCGACGCGGCGCGCATCAAGCCTCTGCGCGCCCCTTTGACGGAAAACCTGAGTTGACAGGATGATGACTGTGCGAGTCTGCTGATCTCGAGCTGCTGGGTTTAAAAAGCGGGTCGCGATCTGGGCGCTCCGAACAGAACGATACCGCGATGGAGGGGGGACAGGACCCACCTCCCGCGTCGGCGAACGGCGTGCACGTACCGTGGGCACCGCCACCCGCGCCGGCGGCGTTGCCCGTGGGCCACAGACCCGGCATCCCACCCTCGGTCGGGGTGGTGGCGATGATGAAGGAACAAGTCGAGCCCGACTCAGCCCGGGCGACGACGACGGCGGGCGCGACGATCGCGCCCCACGCGCCGCCCCCGCCGGTCGCATCGCCCCCCACGGCCATGCCGGTCACGGCCGCGGTCGCCGCGGCGAAGGCGGCCGCGGCGGAGATGCTCGCGGCTCCCATCGCGGAGACGCCCGGGAAGGGCTACGACGCATCTCACGCATCTCACGACGCGCACGCCCACCGCGCGCATCTCCCACACGGCCACCCGATGCGGACGATGGACGAGCGCGACGGACTCACGCCTTGGAACATCGCCGGATGGCCCGCGGGTGGATCCGGCGCATCGTTCCAACCCGCGGGCGGTGCCGAACGCGCGATCGAGATCGACGACGCGAAAGAAGCGATCGATCACCCACCCCACGGCCCGCCCCCGCCGCTCACCGTCGAGGAGGTGGACGCCGCGTGGGCCGTCATGTCCGCCCGACCCATGGACGCCTCCATCGACGGCCTACTCGCCGCGTCCGAGAGCTGGGTCGCGTGCGACGCGCAGCCGTGCGGCAGATGGAGAAGGGTCCCCGCGCTCGTAGCCGCGCAGATCTCCGACGCGGAGCCTTGGTTCTGCGAACACTCGCGCGACTCCCGGCACAACGCGTGCACGTCACCGCAGGAGCTTCACGACGACGAGATCGATCGAAGGATCAACGCCGCCGCCGCGTTGCAGTCGCGAGCGGCGGCGGAGGCGGACAAACGTAAGCGGAAGCAGGTGAGTTTATTTTAACTTCGTACGGGCAATTTGAGTGACGTCGTGTTTTGTGTACAGGAACTCGACAAGGCGTATCGCGAACGGAAGAAGGCGAGGCTGGCGGCGGAGCGGCGGGAGGCGCGAATCGCCGCGGGGCTCCCGCCGGACTCCCCGCCGCGTCCAAAGAAGGAACCGAAGGAGCCCCGGCGGGAGGAGGCTAAGCCCCGGCGGGAGGAGCCGCCGCCGCCGCCACCGAGATTTTACCCGGAAGTCGCCGTTAAGTGCGAGGCTGACGGGTGCGGGAAGTGGCGTAAGGTTTCGCGGCGCGTGGCCAGCTCGATGGGCCCGCGGGATCGATGGGTGTGCGCGTTCGACAGGAGCGTCCCGGCGGAGGAGAGGGCGTTCGCGTGCGATCGGCCGTGCGTTTGGTCCTCGGATGAGGATCGGTTGAATTGGCGCTCGGAAATGATCGCGGCGGAGGCGACGGCGCGATCGAACGGCGCGGAGATCGACGGGGACCCGCCGCCCGCACAGCTGTGCGAACCCGACGGCACCCCGGACGGCACCCCGGAGAAGGCGCACAGGAAACACGGGGGCCGCGCCGCGCCGCCGCCGCCGCCGGAATTCGCAAACGCCGAGGAAGAAGCCGAATGGCGAAGGCGAAGGCACGAGGAACGCACGGGCGTGCACCTGTTGACCAAAGAAGAGGCTGGGATACAGACAGACTTACCGCGCGGTACCGTCAGCGGGTACGCCGCGGAACAGATGACGGAGGAGGACGAGGACGAGCACGAGCCGGCGGGGCGGGTGGACGGCGATCCTCGCTCCACGCCGCCGCAGCGCGCGAGGGGCCAGCCCGCCGCGTCGGTCCCCGCGGTGTGCGGCGGCGTCGACGGCGTGTACCTCGCTCGCCGCGCCATGTTCCGGTGCATGTGCGGACCTGACTTGGAGAACTGTGTCGCTAAATCGGGCGACGGCGATGGGGTCGTGATGACCACCACCGCGTTCGAACGTCACTGCGGAATGGAAAAGAGCAAAAACTGGCGCAACTCGTGTTCCGTGCTGTGTCACGGCGGCGCGAAGGTGAAGATCGGCATCTGGCTCGACGAGGTGGGCATCGACGTCGCGCGGGGTAAGGGCGGCGGCGGCGGCGGCGGCCCGGGCGCGCGCGCGCCTCCCAAGGAGCACAAAACGAAGGAGCCCAAGGGACCGGCGCGAGACACTCGGTGGCAGCCGAGACGACCGGGTCCTTTCGATAACCTCCCGCTGCGTCACGTCATGGCCGCGCTGGAGATCGTGATGGACACCGAAGGGGGCACGCCCGCGAGCGGTAGGCAGGCGATCGCGAGGGCGAGTACCGTCTGCAAGGCGTGGATGTGCGCGGCGCAGGCGGTTGTGAAGTTGAGGGGCGTCGAGAAGTGGTGCCCGGAGATTGAGCGGAAAAAAAAGAACGAGGAGGAGGACGGGGACGACGCCGAGGTCAACGCTGAAAGGGAAGCGAAAGGCGCGGTGCCGACGATGGAACACGCGGTGGCGGACGACGCCGCCCCGGCACCCGTTCCGATGGACACCGGCGCCGGTACCGACGTCGACGCTCCCCCCGCCACCGCTTCCTCATCCCCGCTGTCTCCCGACGCCAAGAAGAAGAAATCCTCCTCCTCGCACCACGTCAAGTGGACCACCGAGGCGGACTACACCGCCACGCGCGCGCAACTCGAGGAAATCTACGACTACGTCCCGCGCGGTGACCCCACCGAGGTTGATCGCGAAAGGACCGTAACACTCGCGGCGGATCACCCTAGAAGAGGCCGAAACGGAACAGTCGGATCGCCGCGAAACGTTGAAAAGAAACCCGGACCGAAGAGCGCCAAGGTGAGCTTTTACCCTCGAGTCACCCTTCCGACCCACTCAAATACCCAATCACCACGCAATTACAACCAATCACTGACCAATCGCATCACCCCCGTGCACACACGCAGGACCACGTCTCCCTGAAGCACCCTGGCGTGGACGCGATCGACCGGCGGGTGAAAGTGTTTTGGCCCGAGGAGAACGCGTTCTTCACCGGCATCGTGTCGAAATACGACCCAAAGACGGAGAAGCACACGGTGACGTACGACGACGGCGACGTGGAGGAAGTGACACTCGTGAAGGAACGGATGGAGTGGCTCGAGCCCGGCGGGGATTCGCTGCATCCGGCGTCGGAGAATGTCATCGTCCACGCCAACGGCGACGTGTCCGACCCAGCCAAGCCCCCGGTACGTTCATCTTAACTCTCGTATACGCAATTAGACTAACGTCCTAACGTCCCGTGTGTTTTGTTTTGTTCAACAGGGCTGGTGGCCCTCCGTCACATCCTGGCCCAACGTTCACGGAGAGGAGCGCAGGCACAAGGTCATGGGAACGGAGGTGCAGGAGCAGGAGACGTACGGCGTCGATTACGTCACAGGCCGGGACATCATCCGATGCCTCCAGGACGTCTTGCCGGAGTACACAGAGGATGACCTGTGGGAAATCAGCGACCGGTTGATGGTCCAGGTGAGTTCTTTTTATTTAGGACTATTTTCGTATTTACGTACGGGCAATTGGGCTGACTGACTGATGTGTTTTGTGTATAGGTCAACGCCACCTACGGACCGATGCCTCCCGAGCTCGCCGCCACTCAAAACATCGCGCTCGCCGCGGAGGACCTCGCGGAAACCTCCGAACGACGTCTCACGCCGTACGACACCGCGGTCGCCAAGGCGCTGTGGAGCCTCGCGGCCAAGGCGCGGCTCACGCCGGAGATGTTCGCCGCGCATCGCAAAGGCTTCGGAGTGGTGTGCCATCCGATGAGTGAAACGGGGGTGAAAGCCGGGGACCTCGTGGTGGATTTCTTGGGCGAGATGTACCCGCCGTGGGCGTGGCAGGCGAAGCAGGACGCGATCAAGACGGTGCAACGCATCCGGGGCATGCGCGAGAGCGGCCCGCCCGAGTTTTACAACATGCAGCTGGAGCGGCCCCCCGGCGACGCGGAAGGATTTTCGATTCTCTTCGTCGACGCCATGCACCACAACAACTACGCCGCCAGGCTCTCGCACAGCTGTGATCCCAACGTGGAGGTTTCCCTCAAGGCGATCGACGGCAAGTACTGCATCAACTTCTACGCCAAGCGCGACGTCGCACCGGGCGAGGAGCTGTGCTACAACTACCACAGCTGCACCGACTCGATGAAGGAGGTGGAGGCGGCGTTTTGCCTGTGCGGCGCGAGACGATGCCGCGCGTCTTACCTCGCGTTCGTGGGCGAGCAAGGTAACTCGCACGTGCTCAAGCGGTGCCACAGGCTAGTCGAGCGGCAAGCGGCGTTACTCGCGGCCGGGGATGCGGTCGTGGGTTCGATCCCCGGAGAAGCCGCGATCGCTGCGATGGAGGAGGTTGGGTTGAAACTGAACCGAGGGTTACTGAGAGACGCGCCCGCTTGGCTGACGCACTACGTCGCTCACTGCGCGCTCTACATGAAGCGCGAGGTGGCTAAGCTCCCGAGGCACATCCTCGCCGACCACAGGCGGACGATCGAGCGGGAGATGGCCAAGAGCAAGGGTGGATGGAAACCGCCTCCGTTTGGTTTGGTGAGTTTCTTTTTTATTTATTTTCATATGGGCAATTTGAATGACGTCGTGTTTTATTCACAGGGTGACGCCGAGATTGAAGCGATGGCGGTTCGCGAGAACAGGCTGCAGTCGATGGCCATCTGCCTCTCCCGCGTGCGTTACATGCTCGGTCGGGGCCCCGAGAAGCTCCCGTTCGCCGCCGCGCCGCCGCCCATGCGCCCGCTCGGGGAACGTGAAGTTGCCGAGAAGATGTTCGGCGCGCACAGGGACTCCATGACGTCGGCGCTGTTGCAGGCGATGGCGCCGCACGCGGTACGTTTATTTTCATTTTCATATGGGCAATTAGACTGACGGCGTGTTTTGTTCACAGCGGCACGGCGACGACGCCGTTCGACACGCGAAGTTCGCCTCTGAGCTCGAACGCGTCGGACAAACGATAGTTTCTCCGACACAAAACGATTCTCCGACATCCCTGAAGGACGGCCTGATCTGGCTGAGGGATCAGTTGGCGGCGATGCCGGTGACACCGGGCGCGAGGCACGACGTCGCGGCTGAGCTGGTGCATCTCCACGCCAACACGCGTCGGTACTGGGCCGTGGCTAAGGACGAGCACCACGGCGGGTTCACCGCGGATGATATTCCCGTCCGCGAGAACGAGGTCAACTCGTACGGCATCGGCGCCGAGGGCGCGAGCGAACAGATCGTCAAGCAGGTCAAGCCTGAATACAAGGCGGGCACCGCGGGGGGCGCGCTGTTGGTGTGGTACAAGCAAGAGATGTCGGATCCGCTTCAATGGGTCAACTCAAACCGCCGAGGGTCCGTCGCGTTGCCGGACCTCACGTGCGCGTACTCCCCGCGGCCGGAGGTTGCGGTCACCAAAGCGGGCGCGCGGGAACGGGAGGCGTGGCTGGCGCACCTCACGGTCCACCCGGAAGACCCGTGGCCGCAGAACACGGGGCCGTGGGGTCCGGCCAACGGGCAAAAACTCGTCGGTTCTCCGATTTTAGACGCCTTTGTCGCGGCGCACTCGGAGGGCTGGGGAACGACGTACGGGGGCGGTGACGAGTCGGAGGATGAAGGGCGGCGACCGAGGGTGGACCCGGATGTGCTGACGTGGCTTCTAGACAGGAAACACTACCGCTCGTGATGGAAATCGAAGTAGATAGATATACAGTGGGGTGACTAGGAATACTACGCACGAAACGAATTGAGCTACTATTCTTTTTCTCTTAGAGGTCGTCTAGGTTGATCTCGTTATCGTCGGCTTTACGCGGCGGCGGCGGCGGCGGGGGCGCGCCCCTGGCCTGCCGCGGGACCAGCGTGAACGGTCCCTCCCTCGGGATCGGATACCTCTGAATTCCGCCGCCGTCCCCGGTCCAATCGCCGCCTTGGCCTTGATGCTGCGGCGGCGGCGGGGCCCGAAAGTTATTTTGAAAGTTATTCGCGCCCCCGCCGCCGTTCCCGCCCCGAACACCCCCCCCGCCCGGATCCAGGTCCAGCTTAAAATCCAGCGCAAGCATCTCCATCAACCGCACCGTCTGAGGGTTCCGTTCCACCCCGCGTGGGGCGGTTCCCTGCCCTGGACGCCGCCGTTCGTTCGCCGCGTCGTGAGGCTCGATCGTTTTTACAAACTCGGGGGGTTTCAACGCTTCGTCGCTCACGTTACGCTCGACCCACGTTCTGTGCTCTGCGATGGAGGAGGGTGCCGAGTTGGGTGCCGAGGCGGGCTTACGCGTCACCGAGTGCCGCGCGTGGTTCGCGCGCAGCACGCTGAGCCACTCTCGGTCCAGCGTGAACCCGCCCGCGGCGCTCTTGTCGGGAAGGTCGATGACCTGCATGAAGTCCCGACGCGGGAGGCATTTATCGAGCGCGAGGAACCTGGTGCATCGTTCGTCGCCGTGGCGCACCATCGCGGCGAACTTGACATGCAGGTGCGCGCTGAACCAGTACCTGGGCTTGAGCGCGTGCAGCAGCTCCTCCGCGGGCGGGGACCCGAGGGAGTTATCTCTCAGTTCGTCTGCTAAGAATTTTTTCTTGCGGATGAGCTCCGCTTGGTCGCCGTACCTGCTGATGCCGCGCGGCCAATCGTGCGATAGGAACACGTCGAGTGGCTCGGCGACGGACTTGAGCTTCTCGACGTCGAACTGCCTGACGTGGTACGCGCTCTTGACCTCGCCGCCGTGGGTATACGGCGGCCGTTCGTAGTGTCCTTTGCGGTAGTCGTTTCCCTTGAAGATTCCGCTCAAGCCGCCGATGCGTAGGTCGCCAAACTTGACAACGCCGCTGTGCCCGAGGTAGTAGACGTCGGGGGCGACGAAGCCGCCGTAGTAGAGCTCCCACAGGTAGTTGCTCGCCTCGTGGTTCCCGCCGATGAACAGCGTCGGCACGGGCGCCTTTGTCTCGCCGCTGTAATACCGATGAAAGGTGCCGAGCTCCTTGTACTTGTCCGGCACGCTCATGCACTCGAGGTCGTCGACGTTGCGGACCGCCTGGAAGTCGCCGCAGCATATCAGGAGGTCAACCTTGACGTGTTCGACCCTCTCCAGGTGCGCCAGGGCGGCGTAGATCTTGTCCAGCTCGCCGTGGCAGCAGCCCTCCACCGCGATCCTCATCTTCCGCGTGACCTAACAATGTGCCCGGCGATGATCCACTCGGTGACGCACTATTTGGGTTATAATGGACTATAATTCCCTATTTCCAATTTGCTCGTACTCGTATAATCGTATGAAAAGCAGTCAGGGATCTCCCGAGAGCCATCCTGGGCCATCAATCGACGGTTCACGCGATAAGCCTGAAGGTCATCACAAATCGACGTCGCGCACCTCCGTCGTTCGAAGGATGGCGCACGCCGCGTTCCTCGCTTCCCCCGCCTGCCCGGCGCTCGGGCCCTCGCGCCTCACCGCGCCCAGGCACCGCCGCGTCCCATCCAAGTCGTCCCGTCTCATCACCCGCGCCAAGGCGGCCGACGATGTCGAGGACGAAGACGCCAAGGCATTCATGGGCCGCCGAGGCACTCGCCGCGAAGACGTCGAGGACGACGCCGATACCGCCAAGGCGCGCTCCTCCGTCAAGCAGCAGGGCGGATTCGGCAAGCCCGTCACCGCCAAGGAGACGTGGCAACCCTTCCAGCGAACCGCGCGCGCGGGGCTCCTCGAGGCTGCCGACGGCGAACGCACCGGCTCACCCGACCACCGAGACCTCGTGCGCACCTCGCTCTACGTCTCCATGGAAGACGACGCGTTCAAATCACGCACCGCCGTCTGCCTTCCCATCGCGGCGTACGTTAAACGCGTGGACAAGCTCATGGACGAGTTCACCGCCCGCGAGATTCCGGCGCTCGTCACCGCCAACGGAGGTTCCCCGCTGACCACGCTCGAGATCATCGAAGCACTCGAGACACATCTCTTCGTCACCAACAAATACGCCCCTCCAAAAGGATGGCGAGAGGTGAGAGTTTATTTCTATTTATCTTCGTATAAACAATTGGACTGACGTCGTGTTTTGTTTGTTCACAGATGTACTCACCGTACAGAACCTACTTTCACAACGTAGTCGCGCAGAAGATCGGCATACCGGCCACACTCGCCGCGCTGTACATCGGATGCGTCGACAGGCTCCACGCCAAGGGTGTCATCCCGGACGGCGAGTCCATCGACGTACTCATACGACCGAAAGCGCGAAGCGGGATCGCGGGGGTCACAGCGCCGGTTGCGCCGTGGGTAAGTTTTTGGTTATTTTGGTTTTTTTGGTTATTTTGTTTTTTTTGTTTTTTTTTGGTTATTTTGGTTATCGTACGTACGGGCAATGTGAATGACGTGTTTTTTTCTCCCACAGGGTGTCCCGAGCGGCACTAAAAGGCCCGCCAACTCTGTCGTTTGCACGCATAACATGGCGCTCAGGCTGCAGCTCGCGGCGTTGAAGCGCGCGTACTGGCCGTGGGAGTGGGACGACTCACGGGACAGCGGCGTGTTACTCGCGGTGGAAGCCGCGGCGTACGCCGATACCAACCGCATGAACACGGTGCGTTGATTTTGGTTATTTTTGGTTATTTTTGGTTATTTTGGTTATTTTTGGTTATTTTGGTTATTTTTGGTTATTTTGGTTATTTCTGTTATTTTGGTTATCGTACGTACGGGCAATTGCATTGACGCCGTGTTTTATTTATTTACAGGCTGCCGGTTTCGTCGGCATCATCCAGCCGACCGGGAGGGCTTTCGGCGATCTCCCGATGGCGATCCTCGCGACGGAGCGGCTGTTAGAACTGGACGGCGGCGAAGGGTACGAGGCGCGGGACCTCGGCGTGCTCATGTTCCACGACGGGAAGATCAAGGAGGCGCTGGAGCACCTCGAGTCCTTCGAGCGGTGGCGGGAAGGCGGCAAGGCTGACGAGGCGCCCAACTTGGTCTCGGACGTCTTGAACGCGGGCGGAACTGATGCGGTGTTGGCGGCGGAGTTGCAGGTGCGTGAGGACGAGGCGATGGCGAAGTTGATGCTGGATTTGAGGCGGATGGCGCTGGAGGAGGCGCTCGAGGATGGGATCAAATCCGGCGACGTGTGAGTGATGAGAGCCCATTGTGTAATTTTTTGAAAAACAAAAGGTCATTCTTTCGTCACCTATCACCATCCGTGGTCGAGCGCGCTGTGCAAAAACGTCCCGTCGGGCTCTCTTCTACCGCCGTTCGGCGCCTCCGGCACCGGCGGCGCCGGTACCCTCCTGAAAATTTCGTCTCCATCGCTCCATTCCTTCGTATCGAACGCGAGGCTACGTTCCAACACCCGGACCTCTCCGTCTGGGACGTCGCCTCGGAAATAAATCGCGGTGGAGCATCTGGTCCCATACCCCGGCATACCCGGCGCGGCGCCCGGCTTGACGAACGCGCGCTCCGACACGTTCAACGGCAACGGCGGGTCCACCTCGTGCCCGTCGCCCCAGTACGACCGCGCGAACCACCCTTTGCTCCCATACACGTCCCACTCCCCCGGGTTCTGAAGTACTCGTTCGATCAGCCGGCTCGGCAACGCTGATCTCGCCGCGGAGAGCTTGAAGAGCCGTTTCTCGACGCCGTCCTCGATGAACACGCCGACGCCCACGACGCGCTCCATCTCGCATCGCATGCGGTCCATCCCGAGCGTCACCTTGGGCCATTGGGTGTTCAAACCGGCGTTGCTCAGGCCGTGGATGTATCCAGAGGCGCATCGGACCGGGCCGCTCGAGTCGAGTCGAACGATTGCATTTGTTTCATCTTTTGATTCGTCTCCGTTCCTGTTGGTTAGGTAGGCGAACTCGCCGGTCCTCGAGTCCCCGACGATGAGGTTGAACCCGTTGTATTTGTCCTTGACCTGCGATAGGTCTCGTAGCCATCGCGCGGGGGGTCGACGCGGGTGTTTCTCCTGCGAGGATGGATGGATGGATGCTTGAGATGGGGAAGAGAAATTATTTTTTTGAAAGGTGCCCACTCACCTCCAGGAACGCCACCGGCAGCTCGCCCCTGCTCGGCGCCTCTCCAGGTTTAAACTGTGGGGTCGCCTCCGCGACGTTTGTGAGCACCGCGAACCGCCCGTCGCGGCTCACCCCGCACCACGTCCCGCCGCCCTCGCCGTCCCGTCCCGCGAGTATCTGCCAGTCTCGTCTGCATTCCCTCGGATCTTCCCGTGCATCCTGGGGCCACCAGTGGAGGCGCGCGGTGTCGCGCATGTACCCTTCGTCGCGGTTGACGGCGATGACCGCCGCGTACGGGCAGTCGATAACCTCCTCGCCGGGCAGCTTGGGGGTCCGGATGTACAGGAATACCACGCACATGCCGCCCACGAACGGTGGGGGCGCGGTGCACTGAAAGTCAAGAAACGTACGGAGGGACGATTCGAGCGATTTCTCCGCTGAAATCTGGCCGTTGCGCGGGGGGAACACTCCAAAAGAGAGGGAGGCGCCTGTGAGTGTGGCCATTCCACGCGGAGCGACCCGAGGTCGATCCAGCCCCGCACGCGGACGTCATGGCCAACATGGTGCGTGCGCTCGCCCGATATCCCGCCCCGATCGCGGTCGGCACGGCCGCGCGACGCGACCCCGGACCATGAGTCATCTGGACGCGCGTCTAAATTTAGCCCGGAAAAGTCAAATCATGACCCGCGATCTCTCCCTCCCCATCGTCCCCGTCTCCATCTGCAGGAAGACGAGCGCTACTGCTTCATCGTGGAGTGGCTCGACCCCCACTCGGGCCTCACCATGAGGTACCAGATGCTCTACGGACCCGCCGACTGCAGCGTCGAGATGGTGCGCACACGAACCCGAACCCACGGAGATTCATTCCATTCATCCCCACGCCAACCTAAGCGCCTTCATTCATCATCACCATCATCACCCATTCGACACGAGTCTGACCACCCGGCACCCTCCCCCATTGAATACCCACCCCGTCCACCCCCAGTACGACATCAAGAACCGCCGTCCGTTCCTCAAGAAGACCAAAATCCCCACCGTCACCATGGACACCCTCCACATGGGCGCCGTCGTCACCGTCTACAGCCGACAGCTCAAGATTGTCGAGTACGGCGACTCGCACACCGAAGCCGCGTTTTCACTCGCCAGGCAACAAACTCTGTGCGTCGTCAAGCCCGGCGCCGTTCACCTCGCGGGCAAGGTGATCAACGCGTCGCAGAAGAGCGGGTTCTCCGTCGCGCGCGTCAAGATGGCACAGCTGTCATCCGCGCAAGCATCCGCAATGTTCGGCGAAGCATCCGTCGCTGAGCTATCGTCCGGTCCATCGATGGGCGTCTCCCTCGTCGGCGACGACGCGGTGTCGTCCTTCAAGGCGCTGGCGAAGGAGCTCGTGTCCTCACTCGGCGACTGCGTGGTGTACAGCGAGTCCGCGGACGCCGTCGCATCGCAGACGTCCGCGTACTTTGCAAACGCGCCGGCGTGTCGATTGGCGGATACCGCGTTGTGCCTGGTAAAGCCCAGTTCCATGGATCACTTGGGCCTCGTTTTAGATGCCGTGATGGGCGCGGGGTTCACGATGACCGGCGCGAGCACGTTCACGCTGGACCGCGTGGATGCGGTGGAGTTCCTCGAGGTGTACAAGGGTGTCGTGCCGGAGTTTGCGGCGTCGGTGGATGAGCTCACGTCGGGCCCTTTCGTCGCGATTGAAGTCGCGCAGAATGGATCCAATGGGACCAGCGAGAACGGCGTGGTCGAGGCGTTGCGGGAGGCGTGCGGTCCGGCGGACCCGGAGATCGCGCGGGTGCTGCGTCCTAACTCCATCCGCGCAAAGTTTGGGTTCGATAAAGTTCGCAACGCGGTGCACTGCACCGATCTTCCCGAGGATGGCGAACTCGAGACGCATTACTTTTTCAAGATTTTGCAAAACGCGTGATCTTTGCATCAGCCGCCTAGCCGCGTGTGTAAGTATACTATCATATCTCGTAAACACGCACATCACGCTAATTGTTAAAGGATGATGACTGCGTATTCATGTGAAGCCGTCGGGCGGTGTCCACGTGGTGGCCGCCGTGTCCCGGTTCCAGTAATACGTCCGACCCGTCGCGTCCTTCACCGCCTGCCACGGACCCACGCGCGTACCCTTATTACCCTTATTACCCTCATTCGCCGCCCCGCCCTGGGTTCCATCCCCCGACCCCGCGGTTCCATCCCCGTCGCCCTTACCGCTCGAGTACGCGGCGGCTTCCGCGATTTTCCGAGCCGCCTCGGCCAGTTTCGCGGCGTCGAAGGAATCATCCGCCGTCATTCCTATGGGCTTTGTCGGATCGACGCCTTGTGCGTTGGCGTGCTTTAACCAGGCGTAATACTCGTACCCGTCGCCGCCTTGTGTGAGGAATGCAAACTCGGGGTTTCCTGCCTGTTTCGTCCGCGTCACCGTCTCGAACTTGGCCCCGTTCTTGTGCACGAACCCGGCGACGGTGTTGATTCGTTTGGCGAGGTTCGCGTCGGAGGGCGGGAGGGTGAAGGGCGGGAACCCGGAGGTCGAGGGTTCGATTCCCGCGTGTGTTGTCGTTGTGGTGGACGCCGGCCGGGTCTTGGTGCGCGTGTCGTCGGGAGCGGCGGCGTCGCGCTTGCGTTTAGACCCCGAATCGGGCGCGCCCTCGCCGGAGGGGCTCGTCGCGTCTGGGTCGTTCGTGGAGATTGATGATTGCTGCGCCTTTTGCGCGGCGAAAGCCTTCGCGGCGGCGGCGATCGCGTCGATGTCGACGCCTTCCTCCTTGCGCTTCTTCGCCACACCCTGCCTCGCGAAGTCCACGTGCGAGTACCGCGTGTCGGTGCTGAACTTCTCCGCCCAGTCCACCGTGCCCTCCGAGTTTTTCATGTTCCGCTGCTGCGCCCCGCTCATGCCCGAGATCTTACCCGCGGGGCCGTTGGAATCCCCTCGTTTACCGTCGCCCATCTTGGCGCGCTGCGTCGCCTCGTACTGCTCCGCCTGCCTCCATTGCTCGGCGTGCTTCGAGGTCTCCACCACCTGGCCCCGAAGGGCGTGGTAGATGTCACCCTCCGCGTACTTCATCTATGAATTCGAAGCAACTACCTTCGTAACTTTTTGCATAACGGGCTGGACAAGACTGGCGACAGGGGAGACAATACACTAGTTTATCGCGGCAATCGTGGTTAGATTACAACGTGAACACCCTCCAAGAGAACGTCCGAAGGGACCGACGCGGTATCCTCGCCTCGACGACGACGGGGTCCGAGGACATATACGCGTGAAAGGGTCTAACCCCTCCACACACTCGTGTCCATCACCTCGCCATCGCCAAAAACCTCAACATTCTCGTCACCATCCGCGCCGACTACTCACACCCTCCGGCCCCGCTCCCGACCCACATTACCCGCACGCACCAAAGAGATACAGCTGAATACCTTAAATGTAAAGGCATTTAGATGTTCTCCTGGGCGAGGGCTGGGGGCAAGGACTGCTTGAGCTTGTTCGCCTTGTTGACGTCGTCCACCACCAGCGTGTAGAGGTACTTGGAGCAGCGAACCTTAAACTTGGTCTTGGTGCCAACCTTCTTGATCTTCACGCTCTTGGCGTCCTTGCGCCTGGCGGTGATGAGGAACTCCTTGATCTCGAGCATCTGCTTGGGCTGTTGACGGAGACGTGAGGGGAATGAGGGTCAGCGAGGGGTTCGTGGATGGAGGGAGAGACGCGAGTGAAAAGGCCGATGATGCCCCCCGTCGTCCACGAGTGAACGAACGATGAGGCCCGAGACTAGGGTTCGCGGACGCCGCGCCGTGACGCGCGACGACGATGCGGATGCCATCGCCGTCGTGAACGAGCCGGGATGGTCGCCGAATGACGTCGCGCGCGTGTCCCGGGGGATCCGCGCGTCACGTCATCGCCCCGCGGCGGCGTTCCGGCGCGTCTCCGCGCCATTTCTTGCTTGCGGCTTGTGAACCCTAGAAAAAAAACCCGAGGGCCACATCGCGGCCCGGCATCGCGGCCCGCACGCGACGATGTCGGGCGCGCGCCGTGTGCACGCGGGTAACACAACGGAAGGATCGCATACGCACCATCTTGACCCACTCCTAGCTTTCGACGGCAACTACGTGCTGGTTTAAAAGGGCTGATGGGAGGGGCGAACCGTGGTTTTCCTTGGCTGCCGGAAGTTTTCAGGTTACGAGTTGGCCCATCTTCGCGTGAAAAAAGTTGTCAGAACGTCTCCTCGGTTTTGACGAGCACTCTCACTTTTGAGGTCGAAGCTTCGCGTGTGAGGGTAGGGGAGATGAGCGGCGAGGCGCGACCGGGCGCGGGGTCGCCCGTGAACCACACCGGCGTCGAGGGCGCGACGGACCTCATCATCGCGTCTAAAACCGCGACGGGCGAGGAAGAGTCCGTGGCGAGTCTCAGCATAATGCTGCTGCTGCTCGTGCTTGGCTTCACGATGCTATTGGGCTCCTGGCTCAAGTCGAGGGGCGTGACGTGGCTGCACCAGGCGGGCGCCGCGCTGCTGCTCGGCATGGCCGGCGGCCTCGCGCTCGTGGTGCAGGCGTCGAAAGGAAACCTAACGGAAGACTGGCTCGTTCGCTACGGCGACTACCTCGTCTTCGACACCGAGTTCTTCTTTCTCTTTTTGCTCCCTCCAATCATATTCGAGTCGGGGTACGCGCTGAACGGCGAGGCGTTCTTTCGTAACCTCGGCAAGATCGTCTACTTTGCGTTTCCAGGAACGTTGCTGGGCGCGGTGACGTTCGGGCTCGGGATGTACGTGCTGGGTTTAGTGCGACTGTCGCATCCGGTGAGTTTATTTTTATTTTCGTACGGGCAATTAGTCTGACGTCGTGTTTTGTTTACAGTTTCGATTCGCCAACGCGATGATGTTCGGATCCATCATCGGTGAGTGTGTAAACAGTATCCCTTCCATACCCAAATACCCAATTACCACCCAATTAATCACTAACCAACCGATCACCTCCCTACTAACTCGTAGGCGCCACCGACCCGGTTTCCGTCTTGGCGATATTCACCGACCTGGGCGTGGAGGAGAACCTGTTCGCCGTGGTGTTCGGCGAGTCCGTGCTCAACGACGCGGTGGCGGTGGTGCTGTACCGCGCGTTCTCAGGGATGGGTGAGACGTTCTCGGTGCGAGCGCTGGCGCGAGCCATGGGGACTTTCATGAGCACCTTCCTGGGAAGCACGGCCATCGGCGTCGGCACCGGGCTGGCGTCGGCGCTGTTCTTCAAGCGGTTCAAGCTGAGCGAGGACGGGCTGCACCGGGAGCACCCCAGCAACGCGGCGGTGACTCCAACGAACGCGGCGGAGGTGGGCAGTAACGATAAGCTGACGATGAGCTCTCCGAACCCGAAGAATACACCCGGCAAGCAGCAAGTAAGCGCAGACGGCAAAGACAAGTACACAGCTGTGCGCTCGAACGAACGCGATGACCCGGAGGAGGCTGTGAAGGGTGCGGTGTTGGAGGCGTCGGTGGTGGCGCTCTTCCCGTGGATCGCGTACATGGCGGCTGAGGCGATTCAACTCGTCGGCATCGTCTCAATCCTCTTCTGCGGTGAGTTTATTTTTACTTTATATGGGCAATTAGATTGACGTGTTTTTTTACAGGCATCGTCATGGGACACTACACCAGGCGTAACCTGAGCCGCGGGGGCCGTGCGTTGACCACGGGGGCGTTCGGGTTGATGGCGCAGTTATCGGAGACGTTCGTGTTCATATACATCGGCGCCAGTGTCTTTTTAGCGCTGCCGAAGTACTTCAGCACGGCGGTGTTTGCGGTGGCGATGTGTTTCGTGTCGCGATGGTACGTTTTATTTTTATTTCCGTATGGGCAATTATTATGATGACCTGACGTCGTGTTTCTTTTTCTTTCACAGGGTCGCCGTGTTTCCCGGGGTTGAGTTGATCAACGCGCACACCGGGACGGGCCTGGCGCAGCGGCGAGCGGCGTCCGCGGTGGACGCGAACGTCCCGGGTTCGAATCCCGGCGGGGGCGGCGTGGATGGATCGCCTCACACCTTATTCGCGTGGGTGCCGCCCCACATCAGAACCGCGCTTCACGGCGTAAAGGAGCGCGTGTTGGCGTCTTTGTTTCACAGCGGCGGGCCGGTTCCAGCGAACCACGCGCGGATGCTGTGGTTCAGCGGTTTGCGCGGCGCCATGGCGTTCGCGCTCGCGCTGGAGGCGGCGGCGGAGCGCGGCGACGACGGACGCGCCATCCTCACCGGCACCCTCGGCGCGGTCGTGTTCACAACGTTGATCGTCGGCGGCTTGACCACCCGAGCGCTATCCACCCTCGGCATCGGTACGCGCGGCTCACATCCTGCCACGTGGACTTCTGCCACGTCAGCCACGCACGAGGGTGGGCCGCCGTCGATGTCGAGGACGTCATCAGCGACCGCGAGCGCCATGGAGAGGGGAGGAGGAGGCGACGGAGGAGGCGAAGTGGGGAACGATGACGAGTCCGAGGCGGGTACCAGGGCTTTGTTGACTTCGGGAAGATCCGACGGCGGTACGCATCGGCGGGGCGGGAGCGCGTCGAACCTGACGGCATCGAGCGGCGCGATGGAGCCGGCGGACGTGGACTACATGGAGCACGCGAGGACGATCGATAAGAGGTACCTCACCCCGCTGTTCACCCTCCAGGAGGGGGATCGCGACGGGGTGAACTAGCTAAGCGTTAGCCGCGCTGAGCGCGGGAAAAAAGTTGTCGGAATTTGAGAGACGTTGAAACGCTTTTATCAGATGATTCTCGTCAGTGCCGAGCCGCGCGAATCGAACGCCGAGGTGGGTGTATCGTGATGCCGGTTCGTTCGTGCGACGGGTGCGGCCGCGCGCCGGCGCTGTGCTCGTGTCCGTCGCGGGATGACGAGTGCGGCGAGGGGCCGCCGGTGTCGCGCCTCGCGCGAATGCAAGTGGACGTCATGCGACGGGATCTGCGCGGCCCTCCCGTCCCCGCCCCGCCGCAGCCGCCTTCAAGGCCGACGCATCCCGCGGAACGCGACACCCTCGACGTGATGGGCATCCCGCACGAGCGTAACCCGCACTCGACGCCCGAGGATCTCGCGCCGTTCGCCGAGTTCAACAGGCGACGCGCGGTGGAGCGCGCGTGGGAGCGCGAAGCGTGCGCCGCGCCGGGCTCCAACGCGCGTCCGGGCGAGGGCGCCGGGCGTCGGTACTGGGTCAACGGTCGGTGCGAGCTCGCCGCGGGAGGGACCCGCGGTAAGACCATGCACGACGCCGCGGCCGTGGGCGACGCTCGCGCCATCGCTCGACGCATCGAGCGAGGCGAACACCCCGACCAAAAAGACTTTTTATCCCAGACGCCGCTCATGCACGCGGCGGCCAAGGGGAAAACGGCCGCGGTCGTGGCGTTACTGGACGGCGGCGCCGACGCCAACGCCACCGACGTCAACGGACGCACGCCCCTGCACTGCGCGGCGGTGTCCAACTGCGGCGGCAACCTCGGACCAGAGCGCGAGCTTCCGAATGATGAATCCAATACATCATCCGACAAATCCGACGTCTCGGAGATACCTTCGCCTCCCTTTGTGGACGTGATACACGAGCTGGTCAGGCGCGGCGGCGGCCGGGTGAACGCGCGGGACGATAAAGGGTTCACCCCGCTGCACGCCGCCGCGTGCAGGGGGCACTACGCATGCGCCGTCGCCTTGATACGCAACGGAGCCGACGTTAATTCGCAATGTCTTCGCCGGCGTAAACCGGTGGACTACGCGTACGCGCTGGAAACCCCGCACTTGGTGTCCCTGCTCACCGACCCGACCGGGCACCTCGGTGGGGGTATCGATCCGACGAACCCCGTACGAGTGAAGCCCGCGGCGCCCGCGCCACCGTACGACGCGCCGTTTGATTTTCCGTCGCACCTGAAGGACTTTAGGAAGGCGACTGATCCGAATCGCGCGGTGTGCACGTGCGGGCGCAGGCGGGACAAGTGCGCGTGCGCCTGGCGACGAAGGCGACACCCGGGCGGCGCCGCGGAGCTCCCGCCGCCCGCGAACGAGGGACCGGACGCGATTGAAAGGACGCGCGGGGTGGTCGGGCGCTACGGCAAACCGGGCGCGGGTGAATTTTATTGGCGCGACGGCCAACCCAACGAAGCCGCCGCGGGCGCGTTCAACGGCGGTAACATGCACGAGGACGCCGCGCGTGGCGATATGAGCGGCGTGGCGCACCGGCTGTGCGCGGGGGAGCACCCGGACCAACGCGATTACGCGGGAGCCGCGCCGATTAGTATCGCGGCGAAAGCTGGACACGCGAACGTGGTCAAGTGCTTGGTCGACGGCGGGGGAGCGGTCGACGTCGTCGACCGACACGGACGCACGCCGCTGATGGAGGCGTGCGCGCGCGGTCGAATCGGTGTCGTCCGCGAGCTCCTCGAACGCGGGGCTAATCCCGCGCGCGTGGACGACATGGGACGCAACGCGTTTCATCACGCGGCGGTAGGCGGCGGATGTGAACACGGCTGTGTCGTCGTGGATGCGCTGTTCGCGGCGGCGCCGCCGCCCGAGCCCGTCGCCCACTTCGCCAACCGACGCGCGCTCAAGCCGCCGATGTACGGCGCGAAGGACCTCGGCGGGCGAACACCTGCGGAGCTCTGCGCTGACGCCAAGGTGCGACTTCGGTTGGTACACATGGTGAACGATTACGAAAAAAAAGCGAGAACAGCGGGCGCCGAGTACGAGCGGCCGCATCCGTCCCGTGTACCCTCGGTGCTTCCCGCGGAGTGGTCACGACGAAGCCGGCGCATCGCGGAAGGGATCGACCCGTGGCCGCGTGAGACGTGCGTGGACGCCATGAAGTTAATGTCGGAAATACTCGCCGCCGTCGAAAAAACCGGCGGTGGTTTCACCGTCGATGAAACTATCTCCGTCTTGGAGCGGGTCAAGGGACACGGTTCGATGCCTTCCAAGTTGTGCGCGCAGGTGGAGAGCGCGTGGATGCGGCTTGTGAAGGTTGGAGTGAACGGAGACAGGGCGGCGGCGAAGGAGGCGAGCGCCGCGTGCGACAAGCTGGTCGACTGGTGCTTCTCCTGAGTCATCGTATCAGAGGGCGTCTTTTGTTCTCTCTATCTCTTCATACGCGATCGTTTCGTTTCATCGTCTCTCTATGTTTCTATACGTGTGTCACTGTGTCAGAAGAGTATGTCCTCGTCGTGTTCGCCGTCTATGAGGTTACTCCCGCCGTTGCCGATCGCCACGCCCCCGTTCGCCACTATACCGTCGATACCGTCGTCTCGAGAGTTTGGTCCTCTGTTGTTATTTTCTCCCTCGATTGTCTCCTCCTCCTCCTTCTTCTTCTTCCTCTTCGCCTGTACCGCCTTGGCGTCGTTCTCCGCGGCCGTGATGTCCTTCTTCTTCTTAGCCTGTACCTTCTTCAGCCGGAAGAACTCCTCGCGCTCCAGCTCGTCCAGCTCGCCTTTGATGTATTGAACCGTGTTTTCCAGCCTGGGCGTCACCACGTTCTCCAGCGCGTTGACCCGACGGTTGGTGGTCTTGATGGCGACGTCCAGGGTGATGAACGCGGTCTGTAAGCTCGCGAGCTCCACGAGTAAGGCCACCGCGCCGAGGTAGTGCTTCTTCGCGTTCTGCAGCTGCATGCCGCCGCGGCCGAGTCCGGTGAGATCGGCGTTCACGGATGTCGTCCCCGCGAGGTGGTGTTGGAATCGCGGGAGCTTGACCCCCGCGACGTTGTCGACGTGGGATCGCACGCGTACGTTCGCCTCCCCGACGGTGTTCTCGATGGTGTGAACGATGCCTTCGCCCGTCACGTACTTGGCCTGCGTCAGGGACCACGAGCTGTCCCTCATCGTCTTTCCCATGGTCACCTTCGCCTCCAAGATTCGCTTGAGGATCTGGCGGTACCGCATGGTGAGCGCGTCCGCCTTCTTCTTTAAGAGCTTGTATCCCTTCTGCGCCCCCGACAGCCGGTTCTTGATGACCGCCAGGACGGTCACCGTCGGTACCACGTTCAGCCGGTTGGTCGTCGACATCGCCCCCCGTCGCCGCCGAACCCCCGACGCCACGCGGTCTGACGAGACTTCCCGGCTTGCCCTAGTCTATTTATTCTCCGAGCAGCTCGACATGGCCTCGTGGCAGTGCATCACATGCCAAAAAACTTGGCTTCACAGGCCTCGTTTTTGACGCCTTCATGCATGCACTTCCACGGGGGAGTTCTCGGGAATTCTTCACATAGACCAATGTCTTCTGACCGTACAGCTTGACGCCTTAGGGTCAATACGTCAAGTTACTCAGCGAAGTCGTGGCCTGAATGTCGGTTCCAGGGTCTCTGTGCGCTGACATTAGCCTCTGGACCAAGAACTTTTCCAACTTTTTCAAGCTGAGGCACTCGAAGCTTGTTTTTTTCCATCTGATGCACCTCCGCGAAGGCGACGTTGTTCGGCGTAGGAAGACAGTCTCCGCGATAGAATTCGCGGAGAAAGTCGTGTGGAACATCATCCGGAAGCGCTTTGTTGCCTCGATGTGGCGTCAAGCCGTCGTTCATGTGACTTGCTGTTCCAATTTTGCTGCTTTCTCGGATCTTGAAAGCGATTCGACGTGTTTTCAAAGAAAGTCTAATTCCTTGAAACAACGTGGGCTCAGTTGAAAGACTGAAACTTGAAAGCAATTGAAAGCGACTTTTCCCTTCTGAGGGATGCGGGTACCCTCGCGCTCACCTTGGAGCTGTGTGGGAGCGTCAGGGTGCCGTTCTCGTTACTCGCGCATGCGTTACCGTCAGCATGAACCGTCAGGATCGTTGGTACGCTCGTAGCGGCCCACACGTGCGCTACAGCGCGTATACACCACACACGCGGGTGTGCAACCCGGAACCACCGATTGGAGCACCCTGAAAGTTATGGGAGCAGGTTTCAGTGTCACCCAGTCCAGGCCCAGCTGCCCCGTCGAAACCAAACACAGGATGACTGGCTGACCTAAGCAGCTAAGTTCAAAGTGATCCGACTGTTGCTCCGCTCCACAAATTCTCGCGCACCCCCCGCGGCCGCATCGGTACCGCCGTGAGAGTCGATATCGCGTGGAGGAGCCGGTGCGTTTCGGCGCAGGGGATCGAGTGTTTACGTCTCGCTTGGATAACATGCTGTGTGAGTTTCCCCGTGTAAGATTCCCCCTCAACTGCTCAATTGTCGCCCCTCCCACTCAAGTTGCGCCACTTGTCTTTGAGATCGAGTGTGGTTCTCTCCTGGAACACGTGCCGCTTCTCCACTAACATCACCTTCCACTTGCCCTTACCGTGCTTGGCGACGCCCTCCCTCAGCGCCTCCACCTCCTCGTCGGTCCACAAGATCCTCGGGGAAATTCCCTCACCTCCCCACCCACGCTTCTTCCCTCCCACGCGCAGGTGGAGGAGCCCTAGATCGGTGCGGTCGCCAACCTGCTCACGGCGGAGGCGCATGCTCTGCACGACGGCGCGGTTGCCGACGTGAGCCGGGAGCCCGGGAAATGTCAGGGCTCTGTCGAGCGCGGCGATGTCGTCGTCGGCGCGGGCCATGCAGATG
>Ga0302114_10000572_pt1 | contig 25575 bp, 7 predicted proteins | sample AG5_Surface_MG_FD_203107 | JGI IMG/M metagenome (GOLD analysis project Ga0302114, IMG submission 203107) | Marine microbial communities from Western Arctic Ocean, Canada - AG5_Surface | ecosystem: Environmental > Aquatic > Marine > Oceanic | place: Canada: Western Arctic Ocean | collected...
GACCCAGAAGAGTATCTCCTCGTTCGGGTCCTTGCAGCACTGCAGGGCATTCACCGCGAGCTGCCAGGCCTCTCGGTACTTGGTAATCCTCCCCTGTATCCGCACAAGAGCCCCGACCCGCAGTCCTTCCGGATCCACCCCGAACGCGTCCGCACCCACGGTTCCGTCCACCCCGGCGCCTCCCACGGTTCCCGTCTCGTCGATACCCATCCATACCACGCACTCCACGCAACCCGTGCCGTCGTCGAGCGTGAACACCGTCTTGCCCGGCTTTGGGTTCACCGCCACGACGTGCCCGAGCATCTCACAACGCCGTACCGGACGTCCCCGATACAGGTGCACCGCCCCGTTGCCCTCCGGCGCGGGGACCCACACTTCATCACCGCCGACCAGCTCGCGGATCGCGAGCTTGGGGTGCGAAAAGAACAACGGGTCCAGGCCCCATTGAGAGACCGGGGGTGCACCCGTCATGTGTGGCTCGGGTGTGCTCATATTTAGAAGGAGTTCCTGTCAATAATTCTGGCGATCAGACTGAGACTGCGCGGCGCTCGACAAGGCCGCGATGAGTAAGGAGGGCGACCAGTCCTCCGGTGGATGGGGATGGGGTTCCGACTGGGGCGTCGGGAACCTGGACATCACCTCCACCCTGAACTCCATCGATCTGAACTCGGTGATGGAGAGCGCTCAATCGATCGATATATCCTCCACGGTGAACTCCCTGTCGGAGCAGGCCAGCACCATGGCGGAGCAGGCTAGCACCATGGTCAGGGAGATGGAGCAGACGGTGGAGCGAGAGTACAAGGCGATGGAAACCAACGAGGTCGGGATGGCGGCTGCGGGCGCCGCCGCGGTGGGAGCCACCGCCGCCGTCGCGGCGGCGTCGTCGTCGTCCCCAAAATCCTCGGGAGACGCGGGCCTGGGCTGGATGACGGGAGGCGCGGCCGAGGAGCCGAAGGACGACGCCGAGGCCGTCGCTCCGGGATCCCCAACGTCCCTAACAGCTTCTGTGGCCGTGCCGGAAACGGGCGGGAAGGGCGAGGAAGAGAAACCAGCCACCCCGCCGGCCCCGACGCCGACCCCACGATCCCACACGAGGGACGACGCGAAGGGTAGGGTTGACGCGGAGGCGCCGGTCGCCGAGCGGGAGATCGTCCCGGAGGAGACTCGGGTGGCGGACGTGGAGGTTGTCGAGGAGACCGAGGAGGCCGCCCCCGAGGCTCCACCCCCGCCCGCCCCGGTCCCACCCGAGCCGGAACCGAGCGCCCCCCCACCGACCGAGTCCGACTCCCCATCCTCTCGCGTCGCCGCGCTCGAGAGTGAGCTGGCGGCCGCGCGCGAGACTCTGGACGCCCGCGAGGCGCAGCTGCTCAAAGCAGCGTCGAAGGCGACCGCCGCGGCCGAGATGGAGCTCGCGCTGAGCGAACTTCGGGATAAGCTGGGCGCTGCGGAGCGCGAGGCGGGCCAGGCGGTGAAGGAGCGGGACCAGTGGAAGCGGCAGTACGAGAAGAGCGGGGATAACGCCATGCTGCTCAAGGAGAAGGACGCGATCATCCAGGAAGTCATGGAGGAGGGCGAGAACCTTTCTAAGAAACAGATGGAGATGGAGATGCGCCTCCGCGAGCGGGCGAAGGAGATTAAGGACCTGAAGGAGAAGCAGGGTGACCTCGTGGAGCAGGCGGTTGCGGCCAAGCGAATAGAGTTCCAGGCTGACCTCAAAGCTGCGATGGCCAAGGCGGCGAAAGAACTGGACGAGCAGAAGGCGTACTACATACAGCAGCTGACCAGCGCCAAGACGGCGGCAGCCGCGGCGGAGGCGGCGACCGACACCGCGGCTCGCCAGACGCTCGGGGCACAGCTCAAGGAGGCGGAGGGGTCCATCGAGTCCCTCAAAGAGCAGGTGGACGGCCTCCAGCAGGCTCTCACGCGGGCATCGGAGAAAGCGGCAGCCAGGGAGGAGCGCCTCGCGGAGGACCTGAGGGACGCCGAGCAGAGGCTGCAAGAATCCGACGCCCGCCACGAGGAACTCGCGCAGCGCCTACCGGAGAGCACCCGCCCCTTGCTCCGACAGATCGAGACCATGCGGGCGCAGGAGAGCGAGCGCGCGGAGGCGTGGTCGGGGGCAGAGCGCGCCATGCTCGCGCGCGTGGCCGCCGCCGAGGAGGCTGCCGAGGCTGCGACGGCGAGGGAACGCGCCGCGATGGAGGAGGCGGGCGACGCCAAGTCGAGGGTGCACGACGCCGAGGTCGCCGCGGACCGCGCCGGGGCGGAGGCTGAAGCCGCCAAGAAGAGGCTCCGGGAACGAGAGGAACAACTGGCGGACGAGCGCGTCAGGGTCGAGGCGGCGATGGAGTCCGCCGCGGCGCAGGAAGGGAAGCTCCGCGCGCAGGAAGACCAGGCGAGGGAACGCGAGAGCCGGCTCAAGAAGCAGCTCGCCGAGGAACGGGGCTGGCTGGAGGCGGCCAAGTCGGCGCGGGACGGCGAGAGGCTCGAGCTCGAAAACAACCTGGCCGACGTCAAGGACAAGCTCGCTGTCGTCACCAAGAAACTGGAGGAGCGCGAGGAGGAGCTCAGGGCGGCGACACGGGCGAAGATATCGAGGGTCGAAGAGCCGGCGGAGGGGGTGGATTCCGTGGTGGTCGCGTTGACTCGAGCCGCTCGAGGCGTCAACGCCGAGGGTTCGGGCGGCGCCGAGCTGGCGATCATGCGCGCCACCGAGGAGCTCCAACGCCAGGTCAGGAGTAAGGACGTCGAGATCACGATCGTGCGGGACAGGGTGAGGCAGCTCGAGGCGTCCGAGCGGGCGCTGTCCGACGAACTCGTGCGACAGACCCAGCTCATGGACGAAGCCGGCGACCCGAGGGAACTCAGGGCGGAGCTTCGGACGCTGGAGGGGAGGCACGTCGACGCGCTGGAGATGATGGGCGAGACGAGCGAGGAGAACGAGGAGCTCAAGGATAGGGTGCAGGGTCTGCGAACGGAGGTTGACAGGCTGACGGAGCAACTCGCGGCGGCGATGGCGTAGACGGGTCCGAGGGGGCTATTTTAAAAATCTAATTAAGCTCTATTGCGATCCAGGAGTGCCTGGGGGGCCTCAGCGAGGTGCACCGCCACCAGTTTATCGATGTCTTCCTCCACCAGAGCCACAAAAACTTCCCCGCGCGCCTTCCCGCCACGCCCCGAACCCCCCCGGCGCGCCCCTTCCTCCAGGATGTCGTGCAAAAATCCAACCATCGCCCCCGCCGCGAGAAACTGCTCCGCCGGCTCCATCTTTCTGATCGCACCGTGGTCCACCGCGAACGCGTTCGGTGGAGTCGGAAACACGTTCATCCCTACGAGCTCCTCGGCCACGTCCCACACCCTCGCGCTGAACCCTGCGGCCCCGTCGTTCACCCTGAGCGCCTCGAGGTCCAGGGGAAGGTCATCCGCGCCCGCGCCGTCGGACCTGACCCGACCGCCCTCCCGCAGCCAGACGTACGGTCGGTCGTATTTGGCGTACGCGCCGATTAAGAACGTGGACGCATCCGCAGCCGCGGACTTGGCACGTGGCGGGGGCGTGGGAAGCTCCTCGGCCTGGAGCTCTGTCCTGCGGGGCCGCGCGCGAGGCGACTCGGGCTCGCCCTCGTCGTCAGCCATCTTTGCCTCCCTGCGAACATCGTCGGTGATGAGGGTGATGAGCGTGGGGCACGGGCGATTTGTGTACCTCGCGGGTGGGTACTCATGTGTCCAGGGATATCGAACGCGGGCGGTGTCGGTCAAAAGTATGCATCTCGTCGCATCAGGCGGCGCGTTGGTTCGCACCCTCAGAGCCCTTGCGCAATTTAAGATGGCCTTGTATCGTCATCCACCGCCCGAGTGGAGGGTCCGGGGTCGAGTTTGGGGTCTGGGCGACATGAATTCAGGTCAAGTGGGGTGCTTTGGAGTCGACGCACCTCTTGGATTTTGCCCTCGGGCTCTCGGGCTCGTCGTCGTCGACCGAGAAGTCGCGCGGTCTGGGCGGGGGTGCCGTCACCGATGGGCCGGGCGACAACCCGAGCGCGTCGTCCCTGTGCTGGACGGTCACGAGGAGCTCCTCCTTGCCACGCGGGCGCAAGGACATGTGCTTGAACCCGCGGAGGCATCCAAAGCGAAGCGCATCCTGCTGGAAGCTCTCCATCGACTCTCAGAGTCGGTCCACTGATTGCGCTCTCCAAGTGAGATTCTCGGCTTCGTGTTCTCGGCATCACTTTTTCTGATTTCCTCGTTGGCTCGCGGCGCGATATATTTCAGTCTGGATTTCTGGCGACATTGAAATAAGCAGTCGAGCTCATCGAATCGTTCTCTTTGTCTTGCACCAAGCACAGACCAGCCAGCCAATATGTCCACCGGCAACATCTCCAAGAAGCGCAAGGTGCGTACACATGACACCATCCGTTCATCAGAGCGTGTCGGCGATGCGCGGGGCGCGTCGCCGGGGGCGCATCCGGCGGTGACCGGCGTACGGGTCGCAAACAGGGTTTTGCGGCCCGCAGCGCGGTCTCCACCGGGCGTCAGGGGTTTCCGAGCGCGTCGATCCGACGATTTCGCGACGGATACCTCCCACGCGATGTCGACGACGTCGGGACGAGTGTCGCGGACCCATGGCGTCGTCGTCGTGATCGCGACAGCCGCCCCGCGCGCTCGATCGACGTCCGGCTTTTTCTAGGGTTTTCCACCACCACCCGCGCTCTGCTTTTCAACCCACGCCCCCCGACTCTCGCTGACCTGGACGTTCTCTCCCCGCCTCCATTCCAACAGTTCGTCGCGGACGGCGTCTTCTTCGCCGAGCTCAACGAGCTCCTCATCCGTGAGCTCGCCGAGGATGGCTACTCCGGCGTCGAGGTCCGCGTGACCCCCATGCGCACCGAGATCATCATCCGCGCCACCCGCACCCAGAACGTTCTCGGCGAGAAGGGCCGCCGCATTCGCGAGCTCACCTCCCTCGTCCAGAAGCGTTTTGGCTTCGCCGAGGGCTCCGTCGAGCTCTACGCCGAGAAGGTTGCCAACCGCGGCCTCTGCGCCATTGCCCAGGCTGAGTCTCTCAGGTACAAGCTCCTCGGAGGCCTCGCCGTGCGCCGCGCGTGCTACGGCGTCCTCCGCTTCATCATGGAGAACGGTGCCAAGGGTGCCGAGGTTGTCGTGTCCGGCAAGCTCCGCGGCCAGCGTGGCAAGGCTATGAAGTTCAAGGATGGGTACATGATCTCGTCCGGTAACCCCGTCAGGGAGTACATCGAATCCGCGTGCCTGCACGTCCTCCTCCGCCAGGGTTGCGTCGGCGTCAAGGTTAAAATCATGCTTGACTGGGACCCCAAGGGCCGCACCGGGCCCAGCACCCCCATCCCCGATGTCGTCACCATCCACAACCCCAAGGATGACGACGAGTCTGGCGTCGCCAAGCCTTTCGTCGGCAAGGAGCTCGAGATGTAGACGGGTTTTGGGAACGACGCGGGTGCTTCGATAGAAGAACGCGGCCGACTAGCGGCCGCTTGGCTTGTAACGGAAACGTGCGTCGCGTGGGCGAACGCGAATTAAAAAATAATCCACCTGGCCCTCGTACCGTCCAACCCCCAACCAGCGTCCACGCCTCCCAGACCCGCCCCTTTTTCAAAGGCTCTAGGCCCAAACGTGAGGAAAATCGCCCCCCATCACCAGAGCGGAAATACTCGTAGGAAATGCCAAAAGGAGCAACACCCAGTCAGAGGGGCGCGAGGGCACCCGGCACGGCGCGCGACCGTCGTCACTCACCGTAAATCTCCAAACCATGCCGCCCACGCTCGAGCTCCAGATCGAGCGCGCGGGCGACGGGAAGAACTACCCGCGAAAGGGCGACAACGTTTCTGTCCACTACACCATGAGGCTCAGCAGCGGGCGCGAGGTGGACAACTCGTACAAGCGCAAGACCCCGTTCCGGTTCAGGGTGGCGAGCGGGCAGGTCGTGAAGGGATGGGACCAGGCAGTGACACAGCTGAGCGTGGGAGAGAAAGCCACCACGACGTTCCCATCCAACTTGGCCTTCGGCAGGACCGGCTTGCCCGGTCTGATCCCGCCAAATCAAGACTTGAACATTACCCTCGAGCTCGTCTCCATCGAGACCGACGCGGACGTGGAGGCGATACTCACCGGGGAAGATTCAATGGAACTCGCGGAGTGAAGGTAGAGCGCGAATGGGAAGTGAGAACCCTCGTGACGGGTCAAACCAGCTTAGCTCGATTAGACAATTTAGTAGTGAGATCTCTCTGTTCTCTTCGTGTGTGTTAATTCCCTCGGGGCATTGCGGGGCGCATCTTGATGTCCTTAGCCGCCTTGACCGCCTCCGTGAGCGAATCGGACCTGGTGAGCGCCTGATCGTCCCAGTCCTGAGACGCCTGCAGCATCCCGAACAGGCTCTGGCTTCCTCCGCCGAGCTTGGACTTGGCCGCGGGCTTGGCGGCGGCTTCCTTCGCCCAGCCAAAGTTGGCGTTGTCGCCGCCGCCGAGCTCGGCGAGCACCGTGGGCGCGGGTGCGGTCCCGTTCTCCTCCATATCCTTGTCCCACATCGACTGCGAGTCCCCGCCGCCGCCGAAAACGAACGAGCGGGACGCGCCGCCGCCGAGCGAGAAGGAGCGTTGGAGGCCGTTGGACCCGTGGTTGGACCTGCTCCCGCCGCCGCTCTTGCCGAGGAAGGACATGGAGGAGGCGCGGTCGAGTCCGGGTGCCTTGGCGTGCCTGGGCGCGGGCGCGGGCATGGAGCCGGACGGGTGCGAGGGAAGGCTGCCCGCGGACGCCTGGGTCTCCATCGCCGCCGCCGCGAGCCCGGTGCCGACGCGGCGCCTTCGGGATTTCCCAGCAGCCATCATGCTCTTGAAGTCCTGGGAGCCGAGGAAGCCGAAGTCCTTGGCGCTCATGAGCTGCGAATCCTCGTCCACGTCGACATCCTGCGAGTCCAAGCCCTGGCTCTCGCGCTGCGACTCGCGCTCCTTCTTGGCAGCCTCACGCGCGGAGGCGGCTTTCTTGCGTCGCTCGGCTTGCTCGGCCCACTCCTGCGCTGCGCCGTCGTCGTCGTCGGAGAGCTCGACAACCTCCCAGGCTCGGTCGGGGATGTCAATCTCGAACTCATCCCCCTCGCTGTCGCCGTCCTCCTTCTGCCGCATGCGTCGCTGCCAGTAGTCGGGCCCGTCGTCGAGCTCCCCGTTTTTGTTGGGTCGGCGGAAGCCGTTCTTGAGCGCCTCGTGCATCTTCTTGAGCTCCTCATCGTCCCTCTCCTCCTCGAACCTGGCGTGTGCGGCCGCGCGCTTGGCGGCGCGTCGCTCGTCGTCGTCCTTGGACTCGTTGAAGTCGATGTAATCCACCATCTCCTCGAGCTCCTCGCGGTCCAAGAGGCCGTCGCCCCGCTTGGCGCGGACCCGGCGGATGACGCGGTCCTCGCCCTCGCCAACCTCAACCTCGACCTCCTCCTCATCGTCGGTGTGTCCGCCATCGTCAGAGAGTTCGGCCTCGTCCTCGAGGACCTCGCCGCGGGCCGCGCGATCGGCAGCCTTGGCGTCAGCCTTGAAGAACGCCTTGGCCGCCTTGAGCTGGCGGAGGCGCTCCTTGCGGGTCATCTCCACCGTCTCCTCCTCGCTAAGATCGTCCTCGGAGTCAGCCTCCTCCTCCTCCTCCTCCTCCTCGTCTTCCTCGTCCTCGGGACCGACAGCCTCCTTGGCAGCCTCGCGCTTGTCGCGAAGGTTCTGCGCAGCCTTCTCGCGGAGGATGGCTTCCTCGTCGTTGAAGTCAACAACTGGGGCGGCCCTGTCCTTTGGCTCTTCCCCAGCCTTGGCGGCGGTTGGCGCGTCGGCGGGGTCGCCCTGCCATTGCCCGTCGCTGACGTGTATCGGGTCCGCCGTCTCGCGCTGCACCTGTTCGATGACCTCAGCCTCGGCTTCGGCAGCCGCATTCGCCTTGCTCGCCGCCGCATTCGCCTTGCTCGCCGCCGCCCTGGCCTGCACCTCCGCCAGCATCTTGTTCAGCGCATCCTGATCGTACCCGAGGTCGTCGTCGTCGTCATCGTCGACCACGTCGAGCTCCACCATCATCTCCTCCTCTTCGGGCTTCTTCTCCTTCTTCTTGGCGGGGCCGTCCTCATCGTCGCCCGCCTGCGAGTCGAGCTCAGCCTCCTCGTCGTCGTCGAGGAAGTCGCCGTCCTCGTCATCCTCCTCGCCGTCAAAATCGCCGGCGTCCTCGTCGTCCGACATCGTGGGGGAGGGCGGGGGCGGCGGGAGGTTGAGCGCATCCTTGACCTTGTTAAGCTCCGCGAAGATCTTGCGGTAGGCGAAGGGATCGCGGTCGGGAACCTGGTGGTAACCGGCAAAGTGCGCGCGCTTGGCAGCCTCGCGCATGATCTCGCGCTGCGCCTCAGCCGTCTCGGACTTCTCGCGCGCCATGCGCTCCTCCTCGGTCTCATTCTCGGGGGGAGGCTTGGCGGTTTTGGTGGCGGCCATGCGCTTGGCAGCCTCGGTTTTGAGCCTCTGCACCTCGTCCTCCAGCTCGCGCTCATCCTCGGAATCCTCCAGATCCGACTCGTCGGACTCCTCCTCTTCGCCGGAGCCGTTGGCGGCGTCTTCTTCGAGCCCGAAGCCGTCGAGGGTACCCTTCTTCTTCAGCATGACTTCCATCTGGCCCTCCTCGTCGTCGGAGCCGTACACGACATCCTCTTCCTCGTACTCGACGTCGTCCTCTTCGCCGTTGGCATCGTCGTCGAGCTCGAGGCCGTCGTTGTCGAGATCGGCCATCCACGCCGGTTCGTTCGCCTTCTTCTCCTCCTCCTCCTGAATCGCGCCCTTGCGCCTCAGTTTGAGCTTCTTCTTGCCCGGTAAGCCGTCCTCGTCGTCAGCCCGCTCGTCGTCGGAGGACTTGTCGGGGCTGTCCGCCTGGCTGGCATCGATTGGACCACGCGGGGAGGTATCCTCCGCATTTTCGTCCACGGCGCCTTCGGCGTCCTTCACGACGGGCCTCGAGCGCTTGTGGCGCTTGACCACCAAGATATCCTCATCATCATCGTCATCGTGCATCGCCGCGGACATCACCGCCGGCTCCTCCGTGGCCATGGCGCCCGTCTTCGCTGTGTTCGGGACCGTTGTGTTTCAGAGATTCAAACGTAGCCGGGGTTTCCTTTTGAACCTGAGAATTATGATTTGAATTGTCCAATCACGCAACCGACCGAATGTCTGACTGGTTTACGTGCGATGAGCCGATTCCGGTCGGACAGGACCGACAGGAAAAAAAACACTCGGAACAGCCGTCTTCGCAAGCACGCTCAACACTCTCGACGACGCCGCGAAGCACGCGTATCGCTGACCACGAAATGGCGCTTCCGTCTACTCTCTCGGTCCTCGTGTGCGGCGGCGGCAACGCGGCTCACGTGTTCGGCGGTCAGGTGAGAGAAAGTTCCTTGGGATAACAACCAGGGAGAAGTTAACTTTTCCGCACCCACCGCCTTCCGCCCCCGCGCGTATCGCGGCGCGCGGGGTTCGTATCGGCCCCGACCCTTCTCCCATCTTCGTGCGACCGCGCACTAACATCCGATCCACGCGAACTTTTCAGCTGGCCAGCAGGGGTGTGGAAACTACTATGCTCACGACTTTCCCAGGAGAAGCAGAGAACATATCTGCTGGAAATATGAGCGACCACCTCCAAGACAGAAGCCACCCCGGCTCACAGCATGCGCTCCGTGCCCCACACATCACCGTGAAAAATTGGCCACTGGACGCCACAGGGGCGAAGCGCGGGATATTACGCGGTTCACCGGCGCTCGCGTCGTCGTTCGAGGAAGCTTTCGCAAAGGGCACCACCCGATACGACGCGATAATACTCGCGCTGCCCGCCTTCGCGCACGACACCTACCTCGCGGGTATCGCGCCCTATCTGAAGCTTCAGGACACTCAGCACACGCCCACGGTGATCTGTGCGGCGGTCGCTCAGGGCGGATTCGACCTGGCTGCTCGGGCTGCTTTAAACGAGGCCGAGGTCACCTCGCCTGTCGTCATCGCCGGCTTTGAAACTCTTCCTTGGGCCTGCAGGCTCCTGCGCCCTGGTCGAGAAGTCGAAGTGCTCGGCGCCAAAGAGACAGTCGACGTGGCAATCACATCGCACCCGAGTCAAATGAAAGCGTTTGAGATCCAGAGCGCCCTCGAGACGCTGCAGACGATAATCGGACATGTTCCCACCGAGAAGCTCGCCAGTGGTTTCCTCGGCGTCACCCTCATGAACATCAACGCTTTGTGGCACCCCACGCTCATGTACCACAGGTGGAAGGATTGGAACGGCGAAGAGACGTTCACGGAGGCGCCCCTGCTTTACGAGGAGTGCTCAGACGAGACCGGTGAGTCGCTGACGGCAATATCGGCTGAAGTTGCGGCAATCTGCGATGAGTTGCGAACGGCTTACCCCGGCGTTCTGCTCGACGACCTGAGTTCTGCGCGCTCCTGTGCGGAATGGTTTGTTCGCTCCTACGGTGACGAGCCAGGTCTCGACAAGCAGTCCGTCGCAACAATGATGAGGACAAATCCTGCGTACAGAGGCCTCCGTCATCCCATGAAGCACAGAATAAAATACGATGAAAGCGGTTCAGCCGTCCCGGAGGCAAACGCGCCGTTGATCCCTGACTTCTCTCACAGGTACTTGACCGAGGACGTACCGTTCGGGCTCGTTGTTCTCAGAGGCGTGGCTGAACTCACCGGCGTTCCCACGCCGACCATTGACAAAATTGTGCTCTGGGCCCAGGACGCGTCTGGCGTGAGATACCTCGTTCCCGCACAGGGTGAGCTTGACCAATCCAAGGAGAACACGTCAAACTTCATCTTGCGCGGTGAGCACGTCTTTCGCACGCGTTGCCCTCAGAGGTTCGGCTGGTTTGAGCTCAACCACTTCATGGTCGACAACGGATACATCACTCCCGCCGCCGATGTCAACGCCGGTGCGAACAGCCTGTTTAGCGCCAAAACCTCCGCCGCCGACATTACCAACTCTGCCGGCGCTGCATGATGACACACGACACGAATACACGTAGCGTTTGACGAGAGAAAGATGAAATGGAATTTGTTCCTTACGAATCAAAATCTTCTATCTGTGCTATACTACTAGAGGCGTTGGCTGCGTTTTCACTCATCGACTTGGCTGTGCCAAGTCGGGTTCACGCAGCTTACTCGCCACCCTACTGCTAAGTTAGTCGCTTGAATCAAGGTTCGAGTCATCGGAGCTTCCGCCGCGACCCGCGTTTGGATCGCTGGTCGTGTACGTCGGATCCGTGCTCATTTGCGCGACGGGAAAGTTGTCGTCGCTGCTGTCTGTGAATTCATCGTCATCGGGGAAGCCGTCGTCGCCGGTTGGCGCTTGCGGTAGCTGCGAACGCGCCTGCTCGATGGACTCAGCGATCATCCGCTCGCCTTCCTCCGCCATCCGCCTCCTCAGGTTCACAAGCCACCAACGAATCAGACTCTGACCCGTGGCGCTTATTCTGGCGGGACCGTCGAACCCACCAGTCTCCGTGTCGCTCTCGCCGCTGGAGCTGCTCAGCTCGGAGCGCATCCTCGTGACCAGTTGGTCGTTGCTCGGACCGCGGCTGCGTGCGCGGACAGCTGTGATCCACTGGCGCATGGCCAATGCTGACGCAGGTCTGATGCTCACCGGTCGATCCAGGTCGCCGTCACTGCTACCCGAGTCCGAGGAGGAGGTCAACCCGCCGCCCTTTGGCGCCTCACCAACCTTCTTCTTAGCGTGCTGAAGCCAGTCCCTGAGCAGCGCCGCAGACGCGGGTGACACGACCGGCATGCCCCACTGGCTGCGCAGGCCGCCGCCATCGGTATCCGTGTCGGATGATGATAACTCTCCCACGGGCCTGTCGCCGCGAGCGGCTCGCACAGCCTTGACTGCGGCGAGCCAGCCCTTGGCGAGCGCCTGAGCCTCGGGTGACAATTTCGCGGGTGGCCACTTGGGTCCCCGTTCCATGTCGCTGTCCGAAGTTTCGGATAGTCCCAAACGTCTCGCCATCCTTCCTCCACCCGTTCGCTTGGACGCCTCGTGGAGCCACATGCGCATGACATGCGCGCTCGTGTCCGCGAGTATGACGTCACCCTCGAAGCGATCCCTCTCACCCTCGTCACTGTCGCTATCCGAGATTCCTCCAGTGCCGCGGATCTTTCCGCCCATCTTCCTGAACTTCTTCGCCGTCCTCGGAGTGAGCAACTCCGCAAACTGATCGAGCAGCCACATGCGGTTATGCTCCAAGAACTTGCGACGGAAGGAATCGGTGGTGAGATCCGCCAGTGTGAACTCGCCTCGTTCGGATGCCTCCGTGTCGCGCTCCGTGTCCAACTTGTCCCCAAACAGCTGGAAATCTGTTGGGAGGTCGTCCTCGTTGATCATGTCGTCATCCATCTTGCTATCAATCTTCCAGAGACCCACAATGTCAGCAATGAACAGTGCGACCCTGCGTGTCACCATGCAAAGTCCCAGAATAAGAGCCACGACAAGGCCAAAGAGAATATCTTCGAACATGTTGTAGTTTACGCGAAGCATCATGGACAGCGACAGCACGAAAAGGAACGAGCCGGAACCGCCGATGCCAAGCACAAAGTAAAATTGAGAGGAGAAGCACAGCTGGTCGACTGTTCGGAGCGAGTAATCGATAGACTCGTCGTAGGTCTTTTCCAGGCCCTTCCACCTCGCCGTCCTGTGCTTGTACCGGTATCTGGCGTACTTCATGTACTCGTACACCTTCCAGCCGTGGAACAACTCCTGAATGTTGAAGATGAAGATGTCCATGATAATCTGGAATGGGATAATGACGAGACCGAAGAGCAGGTAGATGATTAAATCATTCTTCCTGAAGCCGAACAGGAACGACAGCTGCAGGTAGTCGTTGAAGTCCCAGTAGAAATAAATGAACACAGGGGTCATGTACAGACCGGCAGTGGAGGCACCGTAGGCGGTGAGGAATCCCATGAGATCCTCAACCACCGAATCCTCGCGTTGCACATTGCCCTCCAAGAGCTGCTGTTGGATCGTGCGTCGGCGCAAGCGGAGGCGCAGAGAAATCTTACGCTTCAGTAAGGGCACCATCCGGGAGATGTACGCGATGAACGCGTCGAGGTAGACAAACTCGAGCAAACCAATGATCAACTCCAGGTAATAACCAAGGGTGAAATCGGTGAAGTCATCTGCGGCGATGGTGACCAGACCTGCAGTGAGTGATAGGCCGACACTGATCGGAGTCAGTAACATCACCTCACCCAAAAATCCCTCAGCCTGCATCTCAATAATCAGATGGAAAGCCTTCATCAGGATGAAAATCAAGAAGAAGTAAACACCATAGGTGTCGGTGTAGGAGAACTCCATCAGCGCGAGGTTGGTGATGTTCACCATGATCGTAGCTAAAATGAAGTGGCTCCGCTTCCAGCTCTCTGGTTGCATGACACTCTCCTCGTTATCCTCTCGCAGAGCGTCCATCTCAGGAATGGACGGGACCAGAATCTCTGATGCAGACGAAATCATGTAGCCAGACACGGTGAGGAAGCAAAGCGCCAGTCGACCCGCCGTGGCTTTTTCGACGACTGCTGTATCAATCTCGCGGCCCATGTCATCGATAGAAATCGGGAACTGGGTGAGCAAGGTGATGTTTTCCATGATCCATCGCACACCGACTTGCGCCAGAAGGAAAGGGATCATCGCAAGGAAAATTCCGGTGGAAGGCGCCTGGGTGACGATACCTAAGTACGGCATGAATTTGAACCGAGGCGGATCCTTCAGGGTTGTAAACAGCCGGATGATCAGCCAGAATCCAACCACGATGCCTACCGACAGAAGACCGAGCGCGTGGAATAGTGCAATGTAGAAGACTTCATCGAAGGCGAACGCGTTGAGAAGTTCGAACCAACCCAGGGGAGTGGTACTGATTGTGAGGGTATACGAGCCATCGTGCTTCTTCGCGTTGGTGTAATCACCAAACTCACCCTCGGCTACTACCATGCGCTTATCAGTCGGTGACGTTTGGAAATAAGAGAGCGAAAGAGATATATCGGTGGGAACAATACCACGCGTAACCTCAACGCCCTCTGCGGGTCCAAAGTTCACAGGAATAGCTAGATCAGTCGCGATAGCGGTAACGAATGCTCCAAAATTCACTTCAGGTGTTGTCTGATCATTTGCCAAGACGGAAGCCTCAAACAGACGCTCACGCTCGCTTGCTTCCTGCGTGATGTAGAAGAGAGTCTCGCCCTCGACTTCGAACCATCGAGTGCTCGCCGCAGCCTCTGCGAAGGCTTCCTCGTAGAAGCATGTGATCTCAATCTCGCAGCTGTCTGCCTTGGCCATTGCAACCTGTGGTGCCCACTGATCAATGAAGATCGTCTCGTTGACTGGCACGAGCTCACACTTGCCGTAGTTGACGAAGTCCTCAATCTCTGTGAACTCTGTCTCTGTGAGGTACCAGAAGTAGATGTGCGAATCGAAGCCACGGCAGCCAGAGAAGAATGGCAGGTAGTCAATTGCCAAAAGTGGCCTGCCCTGGGTCCAGTAATCCTCTGTGAAGATGAACTGCTCCTTCTCCAGGATATCGGGCACGTGCATGTCTCCATTTTCCTCGATGATGACATCGTCAGTCATTTCCTGATCCGCGTCTTCATCTAGGAGGATTTCCATGCCTGCCATAGCGGCGAGCTCCTGTGTTTTGATGTACTGCTTCCACTCGGATGCCAGCGTGGAGTTGTAATCCAGCGTCACCTTGGGGTACACGTACCTACAGGACGGGTCCATCTGCGCTTCCGAGCACAAGAAGTAGTCGAGCTCGATGGAGCGCTGGTAGGGCTCGCGGCCCGGGACGTTGAGCGGGACTTGCAAGTCGTCGCTGTTCTCCAGCAAAATGTGGAACGACGAAAGTTCTTTCTTGTTGCCACGCTCAGGGTACACGGTATCGATGCACATGGAATCGAGGAAACCACGCCTGGTGGCGTTTTGGTACAGACCGTGGAGCATACGCACCTCGAATCTGAAGGTAGTCTCGTCCTGGCCTCCGATGTTGATCTCGTGCAAGCCCCGCTTCCACACGTAAGTCCCCATTTTGGGGTTTGCAACGTTGTAATTGTTGTCGCCGAAGACGCCGTTTCCGCCGAACCAGTACGGGAGCTCCAAAGCCTCGGTGGACTTGGGACACTTCTCCTCGAACTGACGACCTTCAATGACACCCATAGTCTTCAGATTGACGCCATCGCCTGTGTCCCAAGGGGGACACGGTACTTTTTCGAAGTCTTCCTCGTTGCACATCATGTCGTTGACGCGATCGTCCACAAAAATTGCAACCTCGTATTGTTGACCATGACGGATGAAATCATCGATGAAACGGAAGTCTAACTTCACCTTCGCGATGTGGTTGCGAGGGACTGTAAACTTCACCATGGGCGTGCCCTCGATGTCCGTCGCGGGCATGCCTTCGTCATCCATGACAAATTCGGGTTTGAGCAGGTCGAAGTTGAGGCCCATGCACTCGCCGAAATAACTTGTGTCGAAAGTACCAGTTCCTTCGCCATCGGTAGCATTGGTACCGTCGTCAGTGTTGAGGTTGGTGCTGTTGTCGGGTGTGACCTCTCCAGTATCCTGAAGCAGTCTGCGCCTATTCCACTCCCATGTGAAAGGGGAGGATTCTTCTCGAATCCTCGAGACGTGTTCGCCCAGCTTCTCCAGCGCGGCGGGTGAGATCTTCTGGCTGTACTTGTTGATCCTGGGAGCCCCGAATTCGTCTCCATACGCGTTTCTGTCATTGGCACCTGCGGGCGACGGCGCGGGCGCGATCTCGAGGAGAGATCTCCTGCGATCGGCCTGCGATTCGTTGTACGCGAGCAGGAGCATGGCGTAAGCCTCGTCGATGAGGGTCGTCTTGAGCGGCTGAATGCGCCAGAACGTGATCCTGTCCGCGATGCAGTCGTCGATGTCGTCGGCGTTGGGATCCGATCGCGTACCCTCGGGGCACCTGGGCAAGATGACGCCGGTACCCTCGGGGCAGAAGTGGCAAGCCGAACAAGGGAACTGGTAACGACCGGACGCGGCAGTACCCTCCGGACAGAAGTATCCAGCGGGGCACTTGTTCACAAACTGCGTCTCCGGGGATGTGCCGTAGCCGCAGAAGTATCCATCCGGGCACTTCACCGCCGCGACAGTGGTCCTCGCGTCGCACACGTAGCCCTCTGGGCACAAGTTGGCGCGACCCAGAGGCTGAAGCTCCACGGACACGCACGTGTCCAGTTCAGCTTCGCAAGGCCCGATGAACTCGTTGACCACCTGCGCAATGTTGTCGCCAAACGGTTTGTTGTTCTCGGTACCCTCCGCGGAACACACGAGACCGGGGTTGCACGGTATGCACAAAGCCTCGTCGGTGAGACCGCGGAACGGGTTCCACGTACCCATGGGACAATTCTTGCAGGTGATGGAGTCACGGAGTGAACGTACAGCACCGGATCGGCAGATGGTTGGCTTGAAGGTACCATCCTGCGCGCACTCATAACCGGCGGGACACGAGAGGCAAACCTCGAAACCTTCGTAGTGGGTGTACGAACCGGGCAAGCACTGCGCCGCCTGCGCGTTGCCCTCGCCGGGTGCGAAGTAACCACGGGGCGCAGGTATGGGGATATACGTACCCTTTGGGCAGTAGTTACCCGGTGGACATCGAAGCATAGGGTTGGCAACGTCCCCTTCTTCGGCGAATGTCTTGTCCGAGGTTGCCCACTCGCAGAAGGAACCTTCCTTGCACGGCTGCGGCTGCGTGAATACTCCCTCCAACGTCAGGTTGCTCATCACACCCTCCATGCAGTACGTCGCGGGTAAACACGGCAGCGGTCGGAACGACGTCACATCCAGTGAAACCGGCGAAGACCGAAGCAGCTGGTCGATGTCCAGCGCGCTGAGCGGATCGGGCGTGAGAGTGTTCTGCAAACAGAAGTGTCCGGCGGGGCATCGCTTGGACGGAATCGGTAAACCGACCTCGTCGCACACGAAACCCGGGGGACACAGCTCTGGAAGCTCTCTCGCGAAACCTGGACAGATCGTACCGAGAGGACACTTCTTGCACGTGGACTGACCGTACTCCTGCTGGTAGAGACCGGGGACGCACGGCTTTGGCTCGGTGTTGGCCACGCCGGGGCAGTAGGTCCGGCTCGGGCACGGGATGAGCTGGCCGGGTGGGCAGTAGTGCCCAGAGGGGCAAGGGCCCGAACCCTGAGGCGATACTGAACCGGGCTCGCACATGAAACCCGCGAAACAGGTCTGTGGGGTGGTGAAGTTGTTCGCGATCGTCCTGTTCGTGGTGACTCCGGGGCCACAGTACATGCCGAAAGGACACGGTAGAGGCCGCTCCGGGGTGCCAAAATCTGTAAAATTTGCCGTGCGCGTGCCCGACAAGCAGAAGTGACCGGGTGGGCACACCTTGCCGGCGCTCGAGAGACCGGTGACATCGCACACAGCACCGCGTGGGCACGGACTGGGCGTCGAAGTGCCAATGTCCGGCGAGATGAAGCCAATTGGGGAGGGCAGGCACGACATCTGCGTAGTTCTGGGCTGGAATGTGCCAGCGGGACAGAGCGTGAAGTTTGTCGCCGCACCACTCCCACCGGTGCAGAACGCGCCTCTGGGGCACGGCATGGGCTCGCCATCGGGGCAATAGTAGCCCGCAGGACACGGCGCAAAGTGGAACAACGTGCGCTGGGAGGTCCAGTCTCGGCCGTTGTTGGAAACTTCCAAGAAGACTGTGCCTGAGCTGGTGGGTTGCTCCGGCGCGATGCACAAGACGGCGAAGGGCGTGATGTACAACGACTGCACAACCTCCTTGCCGAACCTGCATGCCAAAGAAGTGGAGTTGACGAACCCGAATCCGGTGATGAACACGGGGGTCCTGCCACCCGTGACGCCAGATCTGGGAGTAACTGCTGAGACACGGAGGTTGGCCTGGAATGAGAGCATGGCACTCGAGCCAAACAGGCCGCCGCCAGGTGTGTAATCACGGCCGTTGCCGGTTGCACCCAGGGGTACCGTCGAGCCAGCATCGCGGGCAGGAGATGAACATTCGATCTGTTCAGCCGTGATGAAGCGAGCGGCGACGGGGAAGGTCGTACCGAACCTGCACGCAAGTAAGGGGCCGTCCTCGAAACCGATACCGTTGAGTGCGATGGCGGTTCCGCCAGACTCGGGGCCAGCCATCGGGTTCGACCCGGTGACTCGGACGGGTTGCGCAAAGTAGTGCATGACACCCGCAGATCCAGTGAGGGCACTGTATGTCTTCCCACCGTCGGATAATGACGCAGATAGCTCAGCGAAGCCCTCAGGATGTTCCGGAGCCTCACAAATCATCAACATTGACGAAATGACCTTTGCGGGCGCGCCCTCACGAGGCTCCCTTCCAAACCTACACAGGGGAGCAGCGGACTGGTCACCTGGGCGCATGTGCCTGCCCACGACGAACACGAGTCCGCTGCCCTCGCTCGGGCTCTCACTAGGGAAACCCAGTACAAGTGATGCGGGCACGTCGAACGAGAAAGTGAACCAATCGCGGCTCATCTCCTCACCCTGCATGCCAATGCCGAGTGTCGCAAATCCAGGCTGGCCGGGAGGAACCACACAAGACAGGGCTGACCATCCCATGCATCTACCAGTCGCGCACATCTCCGGGGGTATACGGTACGAGTCTCTGGTTGATCCAGATACCTCGTGCGCTTCCACCTGCTGATCATCGAAGCGGCACTGCCAGCGTGCGGCAGCCTCGCCGACGCGGCGCAGACCAGAGCCATAAATATTGACCAAGGACCCCCCCGCGGTGGTGCTCACATCCATGTCTGCGCCATCGAGGCGCACGGGGAAGGTGTACGTGAGAGCAATCTCATCGCTGGACCAGATGTTTCCGCCCTGAGCGTTGTGCGTGACCTCCACGGGAACCTTGTATCCGGACTCGGTGTCGTGAGCCGGGACAAATATTTCCAACGCGTCTGATCCGATGTAACGCGCGGCGATTGGGCCGATGGTGCCAACCCTCGCAACGTCTCCGGGCAAGAAGTTCGCGCCGGAGACGCGAATTGGAGTACCGCCGATCTCAAGGCCAACATCAGGGGATAGACCGGCGATGTGCGGGTCGCTGACGTAGCCAAAGGCGACGCTGCCAACCGAATCAGTAAACGCAGCGTCAGCGCTGGACAAATATTCGATCAAGTCCTCACCCTCCGAGTAACTCGCCGCCGCCTCGCACCTTACCAGCGCAGACGACACGAACTGAACCTCGGCGAGGGAAGAGCTGCCGAATCTGCACAGTGGGTCGCTGTGGTCGGTCATGTGTCTGCCGATCAGAGACAGCACGGTGCCTCCGGCGACGGAGCCATGTGGCGGATCCACCAACATTACTTCCGGCACGAGTTCGAACGCAAAGTCAAACTGGCCAGAGGAAGAAAGGTCGGATTCGCCAGCTGCGCGAATCGCAAAAGAGACGATGCCGGATGCCACAGCCGGCGGAGTGATGCACTTGACCGCGGACCAGCCCATGCATTCTTCCGACGGTACCAGACCGCTTGGAATTCCCGTCGAAGTCCCCTCCCAAATCGTCATCTGTGGCTCTGTTCTCTCATGGCACCTCTCAACTACTCCGTCAACGGAGGCGACGAAAGTTGCCGGAACTGAAATCTCGCCAAAGACACATTCGACATCGGCCGCAAAGCCAACGCCGCGTGCGGTAACCTCCACGCCGCCACTGATAGGCGACGCAGCAGGCACGATTGACATGACTCTGGCGGAATACTCGTACTCAAATGCGATCGAGTCCGCCGTGAAGTCAGCCAAGTTGGGAGAAATCTCCACCGGCACCAGACCTGGTCTGTGGGCCGGCATCGCACACGCAATTTGCGATGAGGAAACTCTAGTTGCTGCCACGGGAGCTAATGTGCCCACGCGGCAAGATAACTCCAAAGCGCTCTCACCATTCATCATGGAAACGCTGAGGAGCGTTCCACCTTCTTGGCTGCCGGAAGTACGCCTGCCGAGGCTCACCACACGAGGAGCTGCCGCGTACTCAAACGCCGCGGAGGAGCCAATCCTACCGAAATCGTCGGCGCTCACAGCCACGCCAACGATGCCCTCCTCGTGATCGAGCGATTCGCACCTGACGAGCGCGGAAGACACAAATGCCGCGCTAGATGGAGGCCCATTTCCGAACGCACACATCACACCGTCGTGGTCGACGACGTGACGCGCGGTGAGATGCACGACAGTCCCTCCGAAAATAGGACCGAGCGAAGGCGTCGCCGAATAAATTTGGAAATCGGCGCGGAACTCGAACCCGAGCACGGACGCCAGCTCGCCCTCGGAGGATCTCACCTCCAGAGCGGTCCATCCGACGCTCGATGCGGGAGCCTCGCAACCGATCATCGACCACCCGACGCACTGCTCGACAACATTGACGTGGCGTGGGATGACGACGTTGCCCGTGGGCATGTCGACGGACTCGGCGCGGCCGAAACAGTGCTCGGTGATTCCGTCGAAATTTTCCAGGAAAACCGCGGGTACGGATGTTGAACCAAACCTGCACTCCACGCCCTCCCTGAATCCGCGGCCGCTGATCGTGACCAAAGAGCCGCCCGATGCAAACCCGGATGCCGGATGCACCGCGAGAACGTCCACATCGCGCGTGAACTCGAATTCAAGTTGGTCGAAAGTGAAGTCGACGAGGTTCAGGGAGAGGTCAATCGGGACCAACTCTGGTTTGTGCGCAGGTGACACGCACTCAACAGTCTGCTCACCCGCCGATTTGGCAGACACCGGACCAATCGTACCGATCCTGCAGGCGAGTGCACGCGGATGGGGAACGGAGTCCACAGTGATTGCGACAGTGGCGCCACCCGCTTGCACTCCTTCGACCTGGCTAATCGACAACAGCCTGGGCGCGCGCTCAAACTCGAAAATCGTGGTGGAGGGCATGAATTGAAGCGAGTCCTCGCTGCCCACGCTCACCTCCGCGATTGTGTCGTATGCTGCGCCGGTCTCGCACCTGATGAGTGCAGAAGACACGAACGTAGCACCAACAGGGGCGTCGCTCCCGAACCTGCACAGCGAGGCGCGCGCATCCAACATGTGTCGGCCCAGCACGCTCACCACGGTCCCACCAGTCGATAAGCCGGAGTTTGGCGAAATGCCGAAAATCTCAGGACCGACGTCGAAGGAAAAGCTGGAAGCGCCTCCAACAGCGCCGGCGTGAATGTCGAAGGAAACGAACCCGGCAGGCTGAGGCGGGGACAAGCACGCCACGGTGACGTATCCCACGCACTTGCGCTCCGTCTCATACCTGGATGGAGAGCTCGCAGACGCAGCCTCATCGCTGACCACGCCAGCAATCTCCGGCAACCTCGCGGTTGTGCCAGAGACGAGCGCGGTTCCACAAATCTCGAAATCGTCAATGACGGTGGCCTGAACAGCAATAGCACCGAAGGTGCACACAGGTTCGCTGTCTTCGCTGACCGACTCGACGAGCGCGACAATTTCCGTGCCTCCTGTGGCGAGGCCATGTTCGGGCCACACGTCCACCACCGCTGACCTATGACCATACCGGAACAGTACTTCAGATCCTGTGTAGTCGACGAGATTGACAGAGGCATCCAGCTGCACAGCGCCGGCTTCTCTCGCCGGGCTAACGCACTCCACAGCGCCGCTTGACACTCTCGCGAGGACAGGGGCTGTTGTGCCGAAGCTGCATGCGATGATATTCGATGCGATGCCGTCCGCATCGCCCGTCACCAACATCACAGCGACGCCTCCCTCAACTGCACCGCTCGCCGGAGTGATTCCTCTGAGCGGCGGCGAGTATGAGTACTCGAGCACAGCACCGGAGACGGTGAACTGCTGACCGTCATCACTCACGCTCACCTCCACGCTGACCGCACCGGGAGGATGCGGCTGGGTCTCGCAAAATATCACGGCCGATGAGATAGTATGCGCGGTGACGGGATATGCACCGCCAAAGCCGCAAAGTTGACCATCGCCGATGAGGTGCTCGCCGAGGATGGAAATTATGCTGCCGCCGTCAACCGGCGTGATGGACGGAGCGATGGCGTGGATATCAGGATGCACCTCGTAATGGAACTCGACGGAACGCAGCGAGCGACCACCGTGACCGTGCGTGATCTCCACACTCGTGTGACCGGCGCTCAGAGGCGGAGTGCGGCAAATCACAGACGTCGTCACCATCGGATGCGCATCAACCATCCACCGCTGATGACCCTCGATCTGGCCAGATTGTCTTTGGCCATCAGATCCAAGTTCCCAGTCGCCACCCACACGGTTGCCGTACACCACCTCGTTGCCGAAGCGGCACTGTACATCCTCGCGAATACCGTGGCCCGTGATGGTGACGAGTGTGCCACCGCTGATGGGACCAGAGGCAGGCTCGACTGACAACACATTGGCAGTTGACCAGTGGAAAAAGGCAAACGCAGAGCTCGAATATTCCACACCGCCGTTGTGAGTCACCTCGAGCTGAGTCGCCCCGATGTCTCTCGCGGGGCTCATGCACTGCATGACGTTGTCGTTCGCCTTGCGCGCGCTGACAGGAGCGATGGTTCCAAACCTGCAGCCGAAGGTCCTGAGCGAACCCTCGACGGAATCCGTTTGGACGCTCACGACGGTGCCACCCTCCTCCGGTCCGCCGGCAGGATCTACGCCTCTCACAGAAATTGGAGTAGCGTAATCAAAGGCAACACCGTTTGAGGTCAGTTGCTGCCTTTCTTCGCTCACGACGCTGACCTCGACCTCGATGGTACCCTCAGGGTGCGCGGGGACCTCACAAAGGACAAGCCTGGACGAAACCTCCACGACAGTGATCGATTCGGTGTCGCCAAACGCACAAATGCGGTCGGCGCCGATGAGGTCAAAACCTGTCAGGGACAGGACAGCGCCACCCTCTGTGGATCCAAGCCTGGGCCAGAGCGCGTGCACCTCGGCGGGTGCGCGGAACTGGAAGTCGACTTCGCGCGATGCGCTAAAGCCGCCGAACGCATCGCTAATCTGAACGCTCACGTGACCTGCGGCCAAGGATGGTGTTTGGCAGACCAAATAGGCAACGCCATACCTCTGAGTCCGGCTCGCCCACTGCGTAACCTCAGTTCCATTTGTTAAAACCTGCCTGGTCATCCTGTCCACGGTATAAACGGTATCGACGCCAGCGAAATGCTGACCGTCGACAACCTCGTTGCCGAAGCGGCAGCGGGTCGTGTCGCGCAGGCCGTGGCCAACGACCGTAACGAGCGTGCCGCCAGCGATTGGACCAGAGGCAGGCTCGACTGACAAAATTTCGGATTGCGGCCAGTAGGAGAATGAAGTCCATGAGGATGAATAATCCGCACCGCCGTTGTGAGTCACCTCGAGCTGAGTCGCCCCGATGTCTCGTGCGGGGCTCATGCACTGCATGATGTTGTCGTTCGCCTTGCGCGCGCTGACAGGAGCGATGGTTCCAAACCTGCAGCCGAAGGTCCTGAGCGAACCCTCGACGGAATCCGTTTGGACGCTCACGACGGTGCCACCCTCCTCCGGACCACCCTCTGGGTACGCAGCCCGAAGAGCAACGGGGGATGCATAATCGAACAGAGCATTGCTCGAGGAGAACTGTTGCCCCTGGTCGCTTACACTAACCTCCACTGCGACGGAACCTTCCGGATGTGCTGGTGATTCGCAGATGATCACCACGGAAGACACCTCGACGGCAGTCGTAAACTCGGCGTCTCCAAAACCGCAAATGGTCTTGGCGGAGTTTGCGCCGACGAGGTTAACGCCTTGCACGGTCACCACCGTGGAGCCTTCAGTGGATCCCACGGGAGGGTGAACGGCGACGACCTCTGCGGGCACCTGGTACTCGAACTCGTGCTTGCTGTCGCTGAATATTCCGATTATGTCGGTCACCTCGACAGTGGTCACTCCCGGGTAGTAGCTCGGAGCGACGCACCGAATCTCCTGCCAGAGCATTCTCCAGCCGATGCACAGCGTCGAGTTATCCGCGCCGCCGTCAACGCCAGTGCACGCATCCGGTCCTCCGACGAATTGGCCGGTGACGATGTCCATGCCGAAGCGGCACTGCACGCCCCTATCCGCACGTAGACCGCCCGCGTAGACCACGACCTCGGTGCCTCCACGCTGGGGTCCGGTGGTTGGAAGCACCGCGTGAACCACCGCGGTGGCCACGCCGTAAGTGAACAACACCTCGGATTCGGTCCACACCTCGCCCTCGTTGAGTGAGGTGGCGACGGGGACCTGGCCACCGGCGTGGGCGGGCTGTACGCACGACGTACCGAGCGCGTACCTCTGCCCCCTGACCGGTCCAATCGTTCCGAATCTGCATGGCGCATCTACGGAAGGGTCGGAGAGGGAGTGATCGACGTGAAGTGCCAGCTTAACAGTGGCGCCGCCCTCGAGCGGACCCTGCGGAGGTTCGATGCCGACGACCCATGGCTCTTGCACGTACTCGTATAAGACACCCGAGCGCGTGTATTGCTGCCCATCGTCTCCGAGCCCGAGCTCGAATGCGACGATGCCGATGTCGTGATCGGGCACCTCGCATTTAACGAGCGCGGAGGAAACCCGGTCAAGCACGCCAGGTGAGATGTCATCAAATCGATACAGGCCTTCATCCTCAACGAAATCTGCGCCCACAACCTTGACAACACCAACACCAGACGCCGGACCGGAGACAGGCTGAATGCGCCTGACGATCGGCACGGAGCGGTACTGCACGTAAAGTCCAGAGGACAAATACTCACCGCCGCCAAGACCAACAGAGAGTGAGACAAAACCGGGTGGTGAAGACGGTGCATCGCACGCCACGGTAGACCAACCCTGGCAACGACTCAGTGCACTCCATACCGCGTCTGGGTCTCTGTAAAGCGTTGTGTTGTAGCCCGGGACGGTGCGAGCGACACCTGTGCATATGCGGGATGTGGCAAGCACCCGTGCTGGTACGACCTCGGTCCCAAACCTGCACGAAGTCTGCTCTGTTCTCGCCATCTCCCCGAAGGTCTCCACAATTGTGACACTGCCACCACTTGATGGCATGGTAGCCGGATCGACAGAGTACGCGTGTATGTCTCTGCGGTACGCAAATGCAGTCTCGCTAGTCGCTCCGACGCCATTAGCCTCCGCTCGAAGTTGCACGTACCCAGACGCACGGGCGGGGGAGGCGCACTCGAGGCCGACGACTGACCCGTCCGATGCTCGTCTCGCGGCGACACGAACAGAGCCAAAGGAGCACGCGAGGTTGCCATGTCCTGACGAGAATCCGTCGAGAGAGGCGACTACCAGCGCGCCGCCAGATTCAGAACCGTCCGTAGGGGTCGCTCCGACGACGTGCGAGGGCGCAACATACTCCAACTGCGGCATGTCGCCGGAAGTTTCAGCGAGCTGCCCATCGACCCGAGGTACGACGACCGCGGCTCCCTCAAAGTGAGCTGGCGATTCAATCGAAGCCACCGCGGAGGACACGACACGCACGAGAGTCGATTCCGGCGATGATCCCACGACAACGTCGATATAGTCAACCTGCATATG
>Ga0302114_10000573_pt1 | contig 25563 bp, 29 predicted proteins | sample AG5_Surface_MG_FD_203107 | JGI IMG/M metagenome (GOLD analysis project Ga0302114, IMG submission 203107) | Marine microbial communities from Western Arctic Ocean, Canada - AG5_Surface | ecosystem: Environmental > Aquatic > Marine > Oceanic | place: Canada: Western Arctic Ocean | collected...
CGAAACAACCCGCCGTTCGGGAACTTTGTGAATCGGTCCTTCTCGAAGGCTGCGAGCGCTGGATCCGTCATGTGATTGACCAACAACCACCTCAGGGACGAGGCCCATGGGTGCCAGGTCGCTACCAACTAAGGCTGATTGACATCTGGCTGAATTGCCAAATGGAAGGCGATTACAACCCGATGCATACCCATGGAGGAAGTTTTTCTGGAGTTGTTTTTTTAAAGGTGCCGTCACAGATCAACGGATCAAGTTTTGATGGTCAGCTTTGTTTTCACGGTCCTGAGGAGTATCACCTTCAATCATTTCGTACGGGAATGACAAAGTATGTGCTTCCCAGCCAGGGCGATTTTTATATTTTTCCAGCCTGGCAACCCCATTCCGTCATGCCTTTCCGGGGGAGCGGAGAACGCTGGTCTCTCGCTTTTAACGTTGTCGCACAACCCACATCTGGGCATCCACAGCCCCCTGAGCAGAACCAAAACATTTCGCTTTCGAGTCAGCGGCCAAGAGCGAGAGGGTTCTGAAATTCAATCTCTCAGAAAATTGCTTTAAGGTTAATTCCATTTTCAAGGACATCGATGGCCTGGAGCCTTGAAGAACAGTTTTTCATCTTTAGGGCTGTTGGCGCTGATGAAGACCAGTCTTTTGCGCTGGAGTCTTACTGATGTTTCCAACAAGTACTCACTTCACAAGACACCTGCCCCTATTTGCCGGCCTTTTGGTTCTTGTTTTGGTCTCAACGCTGGCTAGACCCAGTGCCTTAATTACCTACAGCCTCATTGCGCTGGCTGGTGGACTCGGCCGTCGCTGAGGTCAATCGGGACGACCATGCGGTAAAAGGGGTGTTAGCAAAGCCCTTAGACAATGTCGCAATCCAAACGAGAACAGGTGGTCAGCCACCTGCGCTACATCCGCCAAGAGCTGCGAGAAATGCATCAAGGAGTGATGGAAGACGGACTCCTCCCGGAAGCAGGTGAAGTGAGAGGCGTCATGGCCCAAATGGAGGCACTCCTTGAGCTGCTGGAGGGGAAATCCTCACGCAAAGCAAAGGCTGATTCCGACTGAATTTGGTCATCGATTAATTGTTTGCCCAAAGCAAATCTTGGTTCAACAGGAAATGCTCAAAAACAAACAATTGCTACAGGAAATTAACAGAAATAGAGTATTAATAATTCTGCAGGTTGCCGGCCGGGTGATGGGGATCAATTGGTGGCACACCTGTGATGAAGAAGCTTGAGGGGTTCCAGTCATGACCGCTCGACTTCAAAAGACTCGGCTTCAAATTAGTTTCGGGGAAGCCACCTCAAGACTTGACCGGTGGGCTGTAAACCCCTGGAGAAGGGCATCGTTGATGCTGATTGCTCTTGGAGCAAGCTTTGCTTTGGGGAACAGCATCGGAGCCATTGCTGGTGCTTTGATGTTGATGGATCCATTGGCCGCGCTGATTACGGTGGGGATCTGGGAGTTCATGGTGAGAACCAGGCGCCGTTGGGCACGAGACAAGCAGAAGCATCTGGGACGAGATCTCTTAGATATGTCACGCATCGGGTTGCTCTATGGCCTCTTATTGGAAGGCTTCAAGTTGCTCTAAAGAACTCACAAATCCAGACAATCTTGAATGGGATCCATAGTCTGGCTTTAGATCTCCTGTTCATTGGAACATGGCTGCTGAGCATTTCTTCCTCGAACTCGAACCACCAGAAGAACGTCTTCGAAACGCCCCTCATGTGGTGATCGTGGGAGGAGGCTTTGCTGGAGTGCAAGCTTGCAAAGCGCTTGCTCAGGCCGATGTGCGCGTCACCTTGATCGACAAGCGCAATTTCAACCTGTTCCAACCGCTTCTTTATCAAGTAGCAACAGGCCTAGTAGCCCCCGGCGATGTGGCGACACCGCTGCGACAGCTGGTGGGAAAGCAGCGCAACGTTCAGGTCCTGCTGGGAGAAGTTACGGGCTTAGACGCCAAGAAGCAGCAAATCCATTTCGGAGAGAAAGCTCTCACCTACGACCATTTGGTGCTGGCAACGGGCTCAGGCAGCACCTATTTCGGCCATGAAGAGTGGCGCACCTTTGCGCCACCGATGAAAATTCTTGAGCACGCCCAAGAAATTCGTCGTCGCTTGCTGATGGCAATGGAGCAAGCAGAGCAAACACCCGATCCCGCGGCACGCAAATTTCTTCAGACCGTCGTGATTGTGGGAGGGGGGCCTACGGGATGCGAAATGGCAGGCGCCACCTCCGAATTGATGCGCAATGCCATGCGACGTGAATTCAAGCAGCTCGATCCTGACGATTCAAAGATCATCGTGATCGACCCGGGCGATCGCTTGCTGAGGGCGATGCCTGAGTCGTTGTCGGCCTCTGCACAAAAGACACTGGAATCTCTCGGGGTTGAAACTCTCTTTAAAGGGCGGGTTCAGAGCATGCAGCCAGGAGAAGTCACCGTTGGCACTCCAGATGGTGACCAAACAATTCAAGCCGCAACTGTGATTTGGACGGCCGGGGTGCGCCCATCTCACCTCGGCAAGACCCTTGCAGGATCAATCGATTGTGAATTGGATCGTGGCGGAAGGGTGGTTGTAGAAGCCGACTTCAGCGTGAAAGACCATCCAGAGATAAGGGTGGTTGGCGATCTCTGCAGTTACAAACACACCTCCACGGGCAACCCACTGCCCGGGATGGCCGGCCCAGCGACACAAGCTGGTGGCTTTGTTGGCAAAGACATCGCCGCAATCATGAGTGGGCGCCAGCGTCCGAACTTCAAATGGTTTGATTTCGGCAGCATGGCCGTGCTGGATCGTATTGCTGCCGTTGCTGATCTACGCGGCTTCAAATTCAGTGGTAGCCCAGGCTGGGCGGTGTGGGCAGCCGCACACCTGGCATTCATGCCCGATCGGGAGAATCGCTGGTCCTTGCTGATCAAGTGGATGTTTGCTGTTCTGTCACAGCAACGCTCATCGATGCTGCTCACAGGCATGCCAAGTCAGCACATTGGCCTCGACTCCGCAGACGCGCCGTTCCCTATGAAGAGCGGCAGCGGACCCTCGATTGCCGCTCCAGATGCGGCACTTAAAGCAGCCATGAATTACTACGCCAATTCCATCTCTGGTGTTTCTGCTCAGGATGGCGCTGGGGGCCTTGACGAATCCGCCACAGGATCAGACGCCGCCATCAAGTAAAGCAACGCCATGCGGATCGGGATTCCATTGCGAACTTGATCCTCCACCAAGCAGATCGAGCGGTCGTCCAAAAGGGCACCGCTCATTTCAACCCCCCGATTCACAGGGCCTGGATGCAGAACAGGGCCTGAAAAAGAGCAACGTCGCAACCGCTCATGGCTGAGCCCATAGTCACGGTGATAACGATCCAGATTCGTGAGCAGGTGATCGGTCATGCGTTCTTGTTGTAAGCGCAACGTCATCACAGCGTCCGCGCCAGACAAACATTCATCCAGGTTCCGGCTGATCTGCAGCGTTCCACGCTGAGGGACAGGATCAACCGTTTGCCCAGGCGGCGGAGCATCCAAGAAGTCTGCGAAGGCATCGGGCACAAGACTGGGCGGCCCGCACAGCACCACATCCGCGCCGCAAGCACTGAGCGCCCAGAGATTGGAGCGCGCTACGCGCGAATGCAACACATCGCCAACAATCGCGATGCGCTTGCCCTGCAAGGCCTGGGGTTGAGGGCGATGGGGATCGAAATGGTGAGCGAGCGTATAGAGATCGAGCAAGCCCTGGCTGGGATGGCTGTGCTGACCATCGCCGCCATTCAGCACAACGGTGCGCTCGCCGGCTTGATCCAACTCATGGGCCAACTGCGCGGGTACATCCGTGCAGCGATGGCGAATCACCAACACATCAGCACCCATCGCGACATAGGTGCGCGCTGTGTCAAGCAAAGATTCGCCTTTGCTCAGTGAACTGCTGGACGGCGAAAAACTCTGTACATCAGCGGATAAACGCTTGGCGGCCAGCTCAAAGCTGCTGCGAGTGCGCGTGCTGGGCTCGAAAAACAGGGTGGCAACCAATCGGCCTTGCAAGGCCGGGAGTTTGCGAGCGCCAGTAACCGGCATCGATCGAAAACGATGGGCAAGCTCGAGCACGGTGGCGTAGTCGTCTCGCGAGAACGCAGCTAAATCGAGCACATGCCGATGGGACCAGCCACTCATCGCTTGCACTCCAGAGTTGGAATGAAGGCCTGACCCATAGGAGGCATCCGATCACCTCGGGCACGCCGGCTCACGCTGCGGGAGTCCTTCAGGTACCAACGCCAGGGCAAATCCTGGGCCTGAGAGATTCCGATCCGCGTGGTGGTCACAAGCTCAGGGATGTTGAGAACGGAGGGCCTAAGGGCCAACCAGTGCTCATTCTCACCACAAGCGGAGCTGTTGTCATGACGTCGGCTGATTTCAAAACGCCGAGACAGCAAACCAGGCCCAGCAGCCACCCGCTCAGGCTCACCAGCAATAGCAACAGCACGAAGCAATACTCCGTTAGCCCAATCGCTCCGACCCGTCACCACATTCACGCAGTGGTGAATGCCATAGCTCACATACACATAAAATCGACCTGGCTGACCAAACAGCGTTTCGTTACTGGCTGACCTACGCCGATAGCCGTGGCACGCAGGCTCCTGCTGGGAATACGCCTCCGTTTCCACAATCACGCCCCACAAAAAGCTTCTGTTTTCCTGGCGTTTCACTAATAAGCAGCCAATCAATTCAGGTCCAACAACTTCTGCAGGGCGGCAGAAGAAAGATTGGGTAAGTGCTGGGAAATCCTTGGCGATGGGCTGGCTGGCTAGAGGGTTAGCTGAGGAGAATGATCTATGGGTACAGCAATCCGCTCTACCCATGGTCATCGAAAGCAGGCAACCCATCCACGCCACTCCAGAGGGCATGTCAACACAACCCGAATGACCAGACTGTCAAAACGCAAACGATGAACGACGAGCCCATGTCGGCATCAGCCACAATCACCACAAGCCAAATCCAAGCCAGGCGAGACCTGGTATTTCTTGTGCTGGCCGGACTCTTCCTCGGCACCCTGGGGATGCTCAACATCCTTGGACTAACGCGGTTTCTTGCTCTGGGGCAGATCGGGTCCTTTTCCATCGTGGTTGCCGTGGGTGCGCTTCCCTATCCCGTTACCTTTTTATGCACCGACCTAATTAGCGAGCTGTGGGGAGAGGAGAGGGCCACTCAGGTGGTGTGGGTGGGTCTCTTGCTCAATGGATGGGTGGTTTTGATCCTGTGGCTCGGAGGTCTGATGCCCGGCCTCACTGGCGCTCCTGACTCAACATTTTTTGAGATTCAGCGCCTGGCCTTCGGGTCTGTCGGAGCATCGATGGTGGCTTACCTCACGGCCCAATTCGTAGATGTGCGTTTGTTCCACTTTTGGAAAGAACGCACGAATGGCAAGGCCCTCTGGCTCCGCAACAACGGCTCGACCTTGGTGAGCCAATTGGTGGATACCAGTGCTGTGGTGTTGATCAGCCACTACGCCGCGCACGTGTTGCCCATCCGCGCAGGGGAAGCGGTTCTTCCTCAGCTGGGAGCTTTCATCGCCAGCGGCTATTTGTTCAAAGCCCTTGCCGCTTTTGCTGACACCCTTCCCTTCATCTGGCTCACCGCCTGGTTACGTGATTGGTTGGATATTCAGGGAGACGGCGCGGAGATCACGCCCTGAGTAAACACCACTCCGGTGACGATCAGCGCACCAAGGCGATGCAGCGTGCCAGACCTTGGCATGATCTATGTAGTGACCTACCAACCATGGACGCCGCCCTCTCCGGTTTCAATCTCGGGACCGTGTTGGTCTTTGGCAGCGGACTGTTCGTGATCGCCACCTTTTACTTCGGTACCAGAGGCGGCTACTACAACACCGACAAGTACGACGGCAACGGCACAGCGCACTAAAGCACGAGCTGAGCGATCATCAAGCCACTTATCGAGATGGCATGAACGCCACCCTGCCTGGCCCAGCAGCCAACACCGAAGCCATTCGTTTGGCTCTCCAGAGTTGGCCCGATGTTGAGGCCTATCTGAAAAGCTGCAAAGGAATCATCATTCCATTGGGTTCCACCGAACAACATGGACCCACAGGTGCGATTGGGACTGATGCCCTCACAGCAGAAGCTGTAGCTCTTGAGCTCGGTCGTCGCAGCGGAGTGCTTGTCACTCCTGCTCAGGCCTATGGCATGGCCGAACACCATCTCGGCTTCGCGGGCACGATGAGTCTTCAGCCAGCCACCCTGATGGCAGTGATGCATGACCTTGTGTTGTCGTTAGCTACCCATGGATTCGAGCGAATCTTTGTGGTGAATGGCCACGGAGGCAACATGGCCACGACCAAAGCAGCCTTTGCCCAGGCCTATGGAACGGCCGCCAGCAGAGGGCTTCCGGTGGCATCCAAATTGCGCTGCAGACTCTCCAACTGGTTCATGGCTGGGCCCGTGATGCGCCAAGCCCGAGAGCTTTATGGCGATCGCGAAGGCCAACATGCCACCCCCAGCGAAATCGCCGTCACCCTCCACCTTCACGACAGCCTGATCGCCAAGCAACGGCCCCTACCTGACCCCGCCCCATGCGGAGCCATTCACGGCCCAGCCGATTTTCGCCGACGCTATCCCGATGGCCGCATGGGCTCTCACCCCTATCTCGCCAAAGCAGAACATGGAGCAGGGTTGCTGGATACGGCGGTCACGGCACTGCGCGAAGATCTTGAAACCTTTCTCTCCGCTGCATGAGCAAGATCACCGCCGACGACGTTCGCAAGGTGGCCAAACTTGCCCGTCTTGACCTACCTGATGACACCATCGCCACCTATACGGGGCAGCTTGAGCGAATTCTCGATTACGTGGATCAGCTTCAAGCGGTGGACACCGAAGGGGTTTTACCGACAACACGTGCTGTGGAAGTGGTCAATGCAACGCGTGAAGACACAGTTGTCGCAACAGATGTGCGCCAAGAACTCTTAGATCAGGCCCCCCAACGCGAAGGCGACTTCTTCCGGGTTCCCAAGATCCTCGCGGACTAGCCAATTAACACCAATGAAATGGCACGCCTACGTTACGCATCAGAAACGTTGGCGTGCTGGTGTAACCGCTGTCCTATGCAACAACGAAAGCCAAGCACGTCTCAAACGCCTGCTGGGCAGAAGCTTGGCGACAGGACGCATCTTGCTACCCCTTGGTTTATGGCTACGAACGCCAATCAGAATATCGTAAAAGAAATTGACGACATCAGAACGAGTTTCAAAAATTCCTAGCCTCTGTGGCGACTGCCTTGCATCAAGAAGTGATTTAGTTGCTTCGTAAGCCGGCTTGTATTCGAACCATGGAATGGAAGGCCAAAGATGGTGCACTAAATGATAATTTTGCCCCATAATCAGCCAATTCATCGTGCGGCCCGGATACACACGAGCGTTCTGCCAGCGATTCCTCGACAAGAATGGTCTATGGGGTAAGTAATCAAAGAATAAGCCCAGCGTTACTCCCACCATGAGGGCGGGAGCAAACCAACAATTGAAAACAAAAGGCAAAAAGTCGAATCTAATTGCAGCAAAAATGATCGTAAAAAAGATTGCTCTTTCGAACCCCCACTGCATCAACTCCCAACGTTTCCATAGCTTGCGCTGAAAGAAGAAAAACTCGTGATAAAAAAACCTTGGGGCAATTAACCAGAGAGGACCAAAAGTACTAACGATGTGATCAGGATCATTTTTTGGATCATTCACATGGGAATGATGTTGCAGATGCACCCGCGTAAAAACAGGAAAACTAAATCCCAACAACAGGGCTGAACCATGCCCCATCGCTTGGTTGATCCATGGGACCGGATGGGCAGCGTTGTGACAGGCGTCGTGAACAACGGTGCCCTCCAAATGAAGGGCTAAGAATCCGCAAATCAAGAGCAGTGGCAACGGCCAGCCACCAACAAACCAGCCCCAAATTGACAGAGCTGCCAAGCCGTATCCGCCCAAAAACAAGCCGACAGTGGGATTCCATGCCGACGGTGGATCCACAAATTCCTTAGGCACTGACCGAAGCTGGGGCGTCGATCCCGAACTCTCCGGTTGTGCGAGTGCCTGAGTCATCGAAAGATTCCTGTGTTGCCTGCTGCTACAAGCAACACCAATCTAGGAAAAGGAATGCCCATCGCGAGACTTGAACTCGCACAACCGAAGTCACTGGTACCTAAAACCAGCGCGTCTACCAATTCCGCCAGATGGGCAGAAGCGAATCCTAAACATCGACCCAGAATGGCGACAACGTCGACGCTCGATTCACCGATGCTGGCCACTCTCACTGGAGACCTCTGTTTGCTGGCAGGTCTTGCAGTTCTGCTACTGCCACTGCTCGCCACTGAACTCAGTCGTCCTCGCGATGGCGCCTGGGGAGCCATCGTCTTATTGCTTGGGCTGGTGCTCGTGACCAGCAGTGATCGACTAATAGGCGCTCCGACGCTGGGAGTGGCCTGCGCTGGCTTGCTGATCAGCCGCCTAGGGGCAGAAGTAGGGCAAGCCCGCTGGCAACAACTCAGCGATGAGGAGCGACAAAGACTCGGCTCCCGGGAACGCTGGACGACGAGCCTTCAACAACTCACCACCGTTTTGGCCAGCCTTGTGAGCGCAACAACTGACACGCTCAAAAGCCTGAAGCCTGCCGCAAAAACCGGAACCAACAAACGTTGGGTGCGACCTGAGCAGCCATCCACAGGCGCAGATCTAGACACTCCTCCTAGCGGTGAGGCTTTTGAGCAAGCTGAAAACAGACAAGACAGCGAGAACGATCAAACCAGTGAGGCCAGCAACGACAAAGACGCCGCAGCTGAACAGCCAGACATCAATCCACAACGCAAGAAGCTCTGGGTCCGTCCAGACAGCTCAGAACCATCTCTGGAAACACAGGAGGTGAGTTCAACGTCCAGCAGCGATGAATCCCAGAGCGAAACCACTGTGAAGCCCAACAACGACGTCAACAAAACCGACGGCGTTAAGGCTGAAACGAGCACGGACAGCATTGAAGACGAAAGTGCTGACAACGCCATCGAAACAGCTTCAAACACATCCTCCGAAACAGCACGCACCGACGAAGACTGATAATCCCCTTTGCTGCAGCGCCAACGTGACCCAGCAGACAGGCCAGGAGGCTGATAAGCGTCCGTCCTACAAAGACACCCTCAACCTGCTGGAGACGGGGTTTGGCATGCGTGCCAATGCCATCAACCGCGAACCGGAACTCCAAGCCTTCTGGAAAGAGAAAGGCATTGACCTCGATCTGGGACGCAACAATCCCGGCCCAATGTTCACCCTGCATGACGGCCCCCCGTATGCCAACGGCGCCCTGCACATGGGCCACGCCTTGAACAAGGTGCTCAAGGACATCATCAATAAGCATCGCTTGATGCAAGGCCGGAAGGTGCGTTTCGTCCCTGGCTGGGACTGCCATGGCCTACCGATCGAGCTGAAAGTTCTCCAGGCCATGAGCCAGGAGCAGCGTCAAGCGCTCACCCCGATCAAATTGCGCAAAAAGGCTGCGGCCTATGCGCACAAGCAAGTTGCAGGCCAAATGGCCGGCTTTAAGCGCTGGGGCATCTGGGCTGACTGGGACCACCCCTATCTCACCCTGCAAAAGGACTACGAAGCCGCTCAGATCGACGTCTTTGGAACGATGGCGCTTAAGGGCCACATCTACCGAGGGCTCAAACCCGTGCACTGGAGCCCTAGCTCACGTACTGCCCTGGCCGAAGCCGAACTGGAATATCCCGACGGACACACCAGCCCAAGTGTCTACGTGGGATTTCCTGTGGTTGATCTACCCACAGGCCTGCGCACCAAGCTCAACGAGCAGGGCTTGGACGTACCCGCAGAGAGCAACGCCCTGAGTCAGTGTTTACAGGTAGCGATCTGGACCACCACCCCCTGGACCCTGCCAGCCAACCTTGCGGTGTCGGTCAACGATCGCCTCGACTACTGCCTGGCGGATGACGGTAACGGACGGCTTCTGATCGTGGCAGCCGAACTCTGCGATTCCTTAGCCACCAAGCTTGAACGCCCGCTTCAAGCCAAAGCCACCGTGAAGGGGGCCGATCTTGCTGGCATCACCTACAGCCACCCCCTGCTCGAGCGCCGCAGCACGATCGTGGTAGGTGGGGAATACATCACCACGGAATCGGGTACGGGATTGGTGCACACGGCGCCAGGCCATGGCGTGGATGACTTCAACACCGGGCGCAAGCATGGCCTGCCCGTGCTCTGCCCGGTGGATGAAGCCGGAACCCTCACCGCAGAGGCCGGCCCATTCGAAGGCTTAAACGTGCTCAAGGATGCCAATGCCGTGATCATCACGGCGCTCGAGGATTCCGGTTCCCTGCTCCTGCAGGAGAACTACAGCCATCGCTATCCCTACGACTGGCGCACGAAAAAGCCCACGATCTTCAGAGCAACGGAACAGTGGTTTGCCTCAGTGGAAGGCTTCCGCACTGAAGCGCTAACCGCCATTGATGGCGTGCAATGGCTACCGGCCTCTGGCCGAAACAGGATTGAGTCGATGGTGTCCGAAAGGGGTGATTGGTGCATTTCCCGGCAGCGGACCTGGGGTGTTCCCATTCCAGTGTTTTACCAGCGAGAAACCGGAGACGTGCTGCTTAATGCCGACTCCATCGCCCATGTCAAAGCGCTGATTGCAGAACACGGAGCCGACATTTGGTGGGAAAAAGACGAGGTTGATCTTCTCCCCTCCAGCCATCAAGCAGAAGCGCATCTCTGGCGTAAGGGCACCGACACCATGGATGTGTGGTTCGATTCAGGCTCCAGCTGGGCCTCCGTATCGAGCCAACGCGACGGTCTCAGCTACCCCGCAGATCTGTACTTAGAAGGATCGGATCAGCATCGCGGCTGGTTCCAGTCCTCGTTGTTGACCTCGGTGGCCGTAAACGGCACAGCGCCCTATCGAACCGTGCTCACCCATGGTTTTGCCTTGGATGAAAAAGGCCGAAAGATGAGCAAATCACTCGGCAATGTTGTGGACCCGATGGTGATCATCGAAGGTGGCAAAAACCAAAAGCAAGAACCGGCCTACGGCGCTGATGTGCTCCGCCTATGGGTGAGTTCTGTGGATTATTCCGCAGACGTGCCGATCGGTGCTGGCATCCTGCGGCAGCTTTCAGACGTCTATCGCAAAGTGCGCAACACCTCGCGCTACTTGCTCGGCAATCTGCACGACTTCATCCCGAGCCGTGATGCGATCGCCATCAGCGATTTGCCGTTGCTCGATCGCTGGATGTTGCAGCGCACCGCGACCGTGCTCGACCAGATCAGTGAAGCGTTTGAACGCTATGAATTCTTCCGCTTCTTCCAGCTCCTGCAAAACTTCTGCGTGGCGGATCTATCGAACTTTTATCTCGATATTGCCAAAGACAGGCTGTATGTGAGCGCCCCCAACGACAAGCGTCGTCGCAGCTGCCAAACCGTGATGGCCTTGATCATCGAACGTTTGGCCGCAGCCATTGCCCCCGTGCTCTGCCACATGGCGGAGGACATCTGGCAGAACATCCCCTATTCCACAGCGACAGAGTCGGTGTTCCTGAGCGGCTGGCCCACGGTGCCGGAGGAGTGGCGTGATGAAAGCCTTCATGCCCCCATGCAAGAGCTTCGCAATCTGCGTGCAGCGGTGAACAAGGTGCTGGAGGAATGCCGTAGCAAGCGCAAGCTGGGAGCATCGCTTGAAGCGGCCGTTCGCCTCGACGCGCGCACCTCCACACTCCAAGACGCTCTCCACTGGCTCCAAAACAAGGGGGATCAAGAGGTCGATGGCCTGCGCGATTGGCTCCTCGTCTCCCAGCTGCAGATTGGAGGCGAGCCCTGGGCCGAATTGATGGGCAGTGATGACAACGAGCTCGCCGTTATCGAAGTGGCTCTGTCTCGAGGGGAGAAATGCGGGCGCTGTTGGCACTATGAAAGAGACATTGGTCAGCACAGTGATCACCCAACCTTGTGCGGTCGCTGTGTGTCTGTGCTTGAGCGGCGCTGATCCTGCAAAGGCTGATTTCGATTCTGAGGCTACGTTTCGATCTCAAGGAACTTTTCATGGCCTTCTCGCGACCCTTCACTGGCGCCCTGATTGCAGGAATTGCAATGCTTGCAGCTGCTCTAGGAGGGACACCAGCACAAGCCAATCCCACCTCTAATTACTGGCTTGTCGTCACCCTCACAAGCAATGAGCCAGACGTTGCACAAACCAGCACGAATCCTGCGCACACCAGAATTCTCGAGACACTCAACCTCACAAGAGAAACATTGGATTCTGCCGATTTGGCCACCTAACGGAAGGCAATGGCAATGGCTATAGATATTTTTTCTGAAGCCGAATCTCTTGCCTTCAATCCAATCCCAATGACATCAGGACCGGCCTGCGAAACTGCAGGCCAAAAGATCGTCAATCAATTCACACTCCCCTCACAAATGCTGACGGCTACTTATCTCTGTATCAAGGGTTAAGAAATCTTTTCAGGAGGTGTAGCTGGGCCCTACCAGGCTCTTTAGGCCCAGATCTCTGAATCCATCAGCGCAGGGGCAGGCAGCGGCCCGATCAGCCGCTCCTCCTGCTGAGGGTTCAGTGGACCACGCAGCAATTCAGCGGTTTCAATCGTCGCCCCATCTGGAAGCACGGTTCTATCCGGATCGAAATCCGTGGGATGGGTGGTGCAGCTGCTGAATCCTCGAAAAATCAAAACTTCCAGAGCTTCTTCCGCTCCTTCAGCTGACAGCACCATTCCTCGCAGTCGCAATACGCGATCGGGACGGTCACGACTGATCGCTTCAAGAGCCGGCAGCAACGAATCAGAATTCACCAGCCACTCGCCCCTGACGCGGCAGGCGCACGAGCAGCCACTGGAGTAACCCCACCACATACGCCACTAAAGCCACGTAGCCGATGAATGCGGCCACCGCCTCACTCCACTGCCCCCCAAAGACGAAGTCAAACAAACGCTCCGCTACCCGATGCAAACCCTGGGGACCTTCCAACCAGGCCAGGCACTCAGCGCCGCTCAGTTGGTCCGCACAGCGCAACGCTGTTGCCGACATCCCCGCCGCAAGCAAGGCGAATCCGCTGAGAGCCCAGCGCCAGATACGAACGGTCAACGGAAGGGCACTCCCTGGTGCACTGTCGGCCAATTCTTCATTGAGATCCACCCAAAACCACACCGAAACCGCCATTAGCACTGGTGCAATAAAGGCCATCACGTATCCGATCGGACGCCGATCGGTGAGCAGCAACACACTGATGGGCAAAAGGCTTGCCACTTTCCAGTACAAGCCCAGCAATCGCACCATGGCTGGCTCACGACGAACTCCTGCCCAGATCAGCAGAACAAGCGGAACACCGAGGGCAAAGGTTGCGCCTAATCGATAAGTAAGCCAAACCAAACTGCGGTAGGGAAGATCAGGCACCAGGCAGGTTCAAGTTGGAGCCATTATCGACGCCATCGACCTGGCCCTCAAGATTGGTAGGGTCCAACACATGGTTCCGTTCAACCCCCTCGATTGGTTCCGAGGCTCCGGAGCCCATGCCAAGTGCCGCACTGCACTCAGTGGCTGCGCCTCTTTGGAAGAGGCAACGAAAGATGTCACCAATCAACTTGGCTCTGAGAAAGGCGATTTAGCCCTGGTGTTTGTGTCCAGCCAATTTGCTAGCGATCTGCCGCGGTTGCTTCCGCTTCTCAGCCAGCGACTGCAGGCAGAACACTGGATCGGCTTCGTTGGAGGCGGTGTTGTGGGAACGGATAGTGCCGGACGATCGCAAGAACTGGAACAGACCACAGCACTCAGCATCACGCTCTTAAATCTCCCCGGAGCGCAGCTGAAGCCGTTTCAACTGGACACAGGCTCTCTCCCAGATCTCGATGGACCCGTTCAAAACTGGCAGGAGTGGGTCAACGTTGACCCAGCAGAAAGCCGATCTCTTCTGCTGTTCATCGATCCCAGTTGTGGAGCGATCAATGACCTCATCAGTGGCCTGGATTACGCCTATCCCAACGCAGCGATCATCGGAGGGATTGCCGCCCCCCACAACGCCAGTCATGGCTCACTGCTCTTCGATGGTCAGATCATCAACGGTGCCGCTGGAGTGAGCATCGGCGGCGACTGGGTTCTTGATCCGGTCGTCGCCCAGGGCTGCCGGCCGATTGGTCCCGTGTTTGCGATTGAGCAAGCCCAACGCAACGTCCTATTGGAACTCAGCGATGGCGATCGTCGCGACACGCCTGTGGCCTGCTTGCAACGCGTCCTGGCCGATCTCAATGCGGAAGACAGAGAGCTGGTGCAGCACTCCCTCTTCGTTGGAGTGGAACGTCGCAATCTGATGCAGGAGTGCCCCAGCGATTTCTTGGTCCGCAATCTCATTGGCGTTGACCCACGCAATGGTGCAGTCGCCGTGGCTGAGCGAGTCCGTCCAGGCCAACACGTGCAGTTTCAGCTTCGAGAAGCCCAGTCATCAAGGCTGGAGGCACGCCAGCTACTGGAGGCCAGCCAAGAACGCTGCCCATCGCCGCCACCACTCTGTGGTCTGCTGTTTGCCTGCCTCGGCCGAGGCAGTGGGCTATTTGGAGAAGCCAACGGTGATGTTTCAATCGCTCGCGACGTTCTGCCCGATCTGCCAATCGCCGGCGCGTTCTGCAATGGCGAGATCGGCCCCTTAAGCAACACCACCTACCTGCATGGGTACACCGCATGCTGGGGATTGCTCCGCCACGCACCTGTTGTTGCGTCAGCTGAGGACTGATGCGCCAGCACGTCAATCCTCTCAGCTGCTTTTTTCAGTTGCCGCTGGAGCTACCAGCGCCACAAGAGCTGTTCGAGCAGCCCAACCTGCCAATCCATCTCGATATTGGTTGCGCTCGAGGCTTTTTTTTGTTGGAACTGGCGGCGTTGCAACCCGAGCGCAACCATCTCGGAGTTGAGATCCGCCGGCCCCTGGTGCTAGCCGCCCAGCGCGATCGTGACCGGCAGCAGCAGCACAACCTTCATTTTTTATTTTGCAATGCCAATATCAGCCTCGAGGCTTGGATGGCAGCGTTGCCACCAGACCAGTTGCAGCTGGTAAGCATTCAGTTTCCCGATCCCTGGTTCAAACAACGTCATCGCAAGCGCCGTGTGCTGCAACCCGCCCTGTTGCTCGCCATCGCCTCAGCCCTCCATCCAGGCCGGCACCTATTTCTGCAAAGCGATGTGTTAGCCGTCATCGAACCGATGGTGGCCATGGTGGAACTCTCAAACTGCTTTGCACGCCCCAAAGACGATCAACGGCCATGGCGAACCAGCAACCCATTGCCCGTGGCAACGGAACGGGAGCGCTACGTCCAGGAGCAGGGTCAACCCACCTATCGCGTGCTGTTTCAGCGCACTGATGCAGCCCTTCCAGCATTAAGGGATCTGGAGATGGCTTGGCAACAGGTTGATAATTCCAAAGACACCGCACCCACACCCCATGGCTGAGGCTCCGGCCCCACCACCCCTGTTGCTGAGCTGGCAAGGCCTGCTTCCTGCGAGTGATCAGCAGCGCCGGCGCTTGAGCTGGTGGGCAAGCATCTTGCTCATGGTTCTCCTCGCTGGACTTCCCTTCCTCACACGAACGGGGCTAGGGCTTGTGGTTCTGGCTTGCGGAGCGCTGTGGATCCTCTGGTCCAGCGTGAGCCAGCCGCAACGTATCGGTGCCATCAGCGCTTGGGTGCTGGTGTTTCTTGGCATCGCCGTGCTCGCCACTGGGTTCTCCCCAGTTCCAGCGGCAGCAGCGAAAGGCCTCATCAAGCTGCTCAGCTATCTCGGGGTGTATGCCCTGATGCGACAGCTGCTGGCCGAGCGCCCCGAGTGGTGGGACCGCCTTGTGGCCGCGATGCTGGCTGGCGAAGTCCTCACCAGTGTGATGGCCTTGCGCCAGCTCTACGGACCCACCGAGGAGCTTGCACGCTGGGCCGATCCCAACTCCATCACAGCAGGCACGATCAGGATCTACGGCCCCCTTGGTAACCCCAATCTGCTGGCGGGATATCTGGTACCGATCCTGCCGTTGGCGCTCGTTGCCTTGATCCGCTGGCAGGGCTGGGGGGCACGCTGCTATGCAGCTGTTGCACTGGTGTTGGGAGCCACAGCCACCATGTTCAGCTATAGCCGCGGGGGCTGGCTGGGCATGCTCGCGGCCCTTGGTGTGCTGGTCCTGCTACTCGTATTACGTGCCATCCGCAGCTGGCCAAAACTGTGGCGACGTCTCGTCCCGATCGCCCTGCTGGTGCTGGCTGGTGTGACCTTGGCGTTCGCGGTCACGCAGGTGGATCCCATCCGCACGCGGGTTGCCAGCCTGCTGGCTGGACGCGGTGATAGCTCCAACAACTTCCGCATCAACGTGTGGTTGGCCGCAGTTGAAATGATCCAAGACCGCCCCTGGCTGGGAATCGGCCCAGGCAACGCTGCCTTTAATGCCATTTATCCCCTGTATCAACAGCCCAAATTCAATGCCCTGAGCGCCTATTCCGTTCCCCTGGAGCTCCTTGTGGAAACGGGCATTCCAGGCCTGATCGCGGGGCTCGGGTTGGCGGGAGCCAGTCTTCGCAACGGCTTCAGAGCTCTGCGCTCATCGGCTGCTCTGGCATTGCCCTGGCTGGGGTGCCTGGCCGCCATCGCCGGGCTGCTCATCCAAGGCGCCACGGACACCATTTTCTTCCGGCCAGAAGTGCAAATCATCGGTTGGTTTTGCTTGGCAACGCTGAGCCAGGCCCATAAGACCACCCAAACCGACCCATGAGGTTCAACCCATGAGTGATGCACTGATGTTGGCGGGTTTCGATGCTGGCCAAACCCATTGCCGCTGCAAGCTGAGCCGTTGGCACAACGGAAACTGGCAACCGCAAGGCGAGGGCAAGGGCAGTGGCGTCAGCCACCTCCAAGCCACCGGGGGCGAAACACGGTTCATGGAGGCCATTCGCAGCAGCCTCCAGGCAGCCAATCCCAGCGGCCTGGAGATCACCGCTGCCGCCGTTGGGGCCAGCGGAGTGGAGCAGGGCACCGCGCTCCAGAACCGTGCCAGAGATCTTTTAGCAGCCAGTCTCGAGCTGCCAAAAGCGCACTGCATCGCCACTGGTGATGAGCGCACAGCCCTGCGCGGAGCGTTCCCCAACGATGCCGGCATTGTGCTGATTAGTGGCACAGGGATGATCGCGGTTGGACGCAACGACAGCGGGCTTGAACAGCGTTGTGGCGGATGGGGATGGCAACTGGATGGAGCAGGGGCTGCCTTTGATCTCGGCCATCAGGGGCTCCAGCTCAGCTTGCGCATGGCCGATGGCCGACTCCCAGACGGACCACTGCGCAGCCAGTTGTGGGCAGTCCTTGGTTGCCGTACACCCGCAGAGATCAAGGCCTTCGTTGTGGAACCCGATTTCCAACCAGCGCAGCTAGCCCAATTGGCACCCCTCGTCTCTGCCGCCGCTGAGGCAGGCAATGTTGAAGCCGCGGCCATTCTCGACCGCTCCGGCAATGCCCTTGCAGAAGCCGTTCAAGCCGTGGCGTCATCCCTGGGGCTCACCCAGCCCATGCTCTGCGCCAGGGGTGGAGCACTCCTAAATCTGGCGCCCCTTCAACAGGCCGTTGACACATCCTTACGCCGTCGCCAGGTCGATGCGCGCTGGGAGGTTCGGAATGGTGACGCCTGCGATGGAGCGCTCATGCTGGCTCTCGAAAGCTGCTGATCAAGAGGCGTTGAGATGCTGATCTGCGGCTGCGGCCAAGCGGGAGGTCCAGTGATCGACCACCGCTTGATCGGCAGCCTCAACCATCACACGTAGCAGTGGCTCTGTTCCACTCGCGCGCACCAACACGCGACCGTCTTCAGCCATCGAGGCCTCCGCCTCTTTGGCGAGGGAATAGAGAGGTGCACAATCCGCCCAACCCTTTCTGCGCTCGCGATTCTCGACGCGCACGTTCACCAGTTTTTGGGGGTAGGCCTGAAAGCTCTGTTCCACCCACTCGGCCAAGGAGAGCTGCTGGGCATGGCAGAGGCTCGCGAGCTGAAGAGCGGTTAAAACCCCATCGCCAGACAAACCATGGGCGGAAGACAAGATGTGACCTGATTGCTCACCGCCAAGGGCTGCACCCGTGCGGACCATCTCGGCATGCACATTCTGGTCTCCCACCGGTGTCCGGTCCAAGAGACCGCCACGCGCCTGCCAAGCCCGCTCAAAGCCCAAATTCGACATCACCGTGGCCACCAAGCGCTGATCAGGAAGCTGTCCCTGCTCCTGCAGAACCGACCCCCAAAGGAAAAGGACATGGTCGCCATCCACCACACGTCCTTGGCCATCAACCGCCAACATCCGATCGGCATCCCCATCGAAGCCAAAACCCATGGCGGCGCCCTTCTCGATCACCGCTCGTCGCAACGGCTCAAGGTGGGTGGATCCGCAATTCACATTGATCCTGGTTCCATCCGGATCACCGTGCAGCACCGTGAGATCGGCACCAAGAGCAGCAAACACTTCTGCTCCGCAGGCTGTTGCCGACCCCCAGCAGAGATCCAGCACGATGGGGACACCATCAAGTCGGTGCTGCCCAACGCTGGACAGCAAGCTCGCGCGGTAGTCGTCAAGAAGTTCAGGGCGATGGCATGCCTTTCCAGATGCCGCTAACGCATTCCCAGAGCCATCTGCACCACAAAGACCAGCTTCAATCGCCTGCTGACGTTCAGGGGACAACTTGCTGCCAGTAGCGCCAAACACCTTGATCCCATTGTCTTCCGGAGGGTTGTGGCTCGCCGAGACCATCAAGCCACCCGCAGCTGAATAGCGGCGAATCAAACCAGGCACGGCTGGCGTGGGACACAGTCCCAAGGTCCACACCTCGCGGCCAGAAGCCGTCAGGCCTGCAGTGAGTGCCGCGACCAACATGCTGCCGCTACTGCGCGAATCCATGCCAATCAGCACAGGGCCCTCGGCCTGAAGCACGCGTCCACACCAGTAGCCCACCTGAAGGGCCAAAGCCGGTGTGAGCATGGTGTCTACCCGACCACGCAAGCCGTCTGTTCCAAAGCTGATCTGCGATGGCTTCGGGAGATGCCCCAAAGGATGGATGGCAGTTTCAGCCATGAAAACCCAATTCTGAACTCAACCTTAAAACGGGCTGCTGGTTCTAACGCCAACGACGCGGAGCCAGCAATAGCGCTGCTACTTCCAGGAACGCCCAAGCCAACAGCCCTGCCACCAGCCAGCCAGGCACAAATTGCAGGGGCCAAAACCAACGCAATCCCCAAACCAGCAAAGCCAGGCCAGTGGCAATCGCACAGCGACGCCGTTGCTCCCTCCCTGGGCGCTGCAGCCCTTGCCCCTTTGCCATCCCAATGCCGTGCGCTGGGAACAGAATGCCATCAGTTTCCGGCCGAGGCTTGACCGTTCAACACTCCCGTGGCCTTCTGCTTCTCGCTGGAACTCCACTCCTCACCGTTGCGCTAGTCCTCGGCGGACAAACGGGCTTACGCCGTCTGCACACTCCACTCACGCCATCCCTTTCAAGCGCTGATCTCTGGACCCGTTACCGCTGGTCGATCAATCCCAATGAGCGGAGGGAAGCAGCTCTCTTACTCGCTGTGCGCAGAGCCGATTCAGCGGAGAGAACCCAGCGTTTGCTGGCCAATCAGGGCTGGGGCAACGATCCCCTCACTGCCGTCACGCTGAAACAGCAGGCGTTAAACGCAGCAAAACTCGGCCAGCCGTCAGAAGAACAGAAACATTGGCAGGACTTGCTTCAACGCTTCCCTGGCAGTGCGGCCAGTGCCGATGCCCGTTATCACCTCGGGCAAGCCAATCCAGCGCTCCATAACGAGCTGTTCCGACAACAACCTGGCCATCCAGCCGCATTAGCGGCAGCAGCAGAAATCAAAACGGATTCTCCCAAGCAAGCCATCGCCGCCTTGCATCTAGCCCGCTGGGGTGCGCGTTGGCCAGGAGCTGCCGCGCAAATCAGGGAAGCCTGCAACAGGATCAGCGGCGATGGCTTGAACCAAAACGATCGACTGATGCTTGCGCAAGCACTCGCGGCCCTTGGAGATGGCCTTGCAGCGGAAGCCTGTCTCCAAGGCACGCCCACCACTCCAGCCAGCAGCTTGGCGATTGGCCGGGTCCTGTTTCGAGGCAGCGCTGAACAGCAAGCGCGTGGAAAGCAGCTATTGCTAAATCTCGCCATCAGCAACCCAGACGATCCGGCGGCGCTCAAGGCAGCAGACCTATTAAGCGAACCGCTAATGCCAGATCCCGCTCTGTTGGATGCACTGCCGCAAGCATTGCAAGAACGCTCCGCTGATGTTGCAGCAGCCCGGGTGCGCCTCGGTGACTGGACAAATGCCATGGCCGTTCTGAAGCGCTGGCCTACCAACCCAGCGGCCTGGCAACTGCAGTGGGACTTAGCCCGCGAAGCCCTCTTAAACAATCAATGGACAAGGGCAGAAGCACTGCTGAACGCCATTGCAAACTCAGATCTTCCTGAACCTTTAGCCGCAAGGCAGCAGTTCTGGCTGGGGCTCGCGCTAGCGAAGCAAGACCAAACAACGCAAGCCGAAAACGTCTGGGAAACGTTGGTCAAAACCCATCCGAGGAGTTATTACACATGGCGCGCCGAGGTGCGACTGGGACGGGGAGATCTTCCAGATCTCAATCAAGCATCAGCCTCTCGCTCTGCAGCTCTCGGCGAGTCATTTCCATCGCACTGGGAGCCATTAAAAAGTGGCGATCCATTCGTGGATCGTCTCTGGCGACTCGGCCAAACCCAGGAAGCATGGGAAACCTGGAGGAACCAACAACCCCCATCCGATCAGCCATCAAATCCAGAGCAAAAGCTCGTAGAAGGTCGCCTTCGTATTGCCGTCGGCGACGCATGGACGGGTCTGAGTCGTCTTTGGCGCGCCAGCTTGAGACTGGTGAATCAAACCTGCGACGAGCAACAGCTCCTCCACCGCAGCCAGCATCCGCGTTTGCTCTCAAAGGTGTTTGAGACCGCATCCCAAAAAGAGGCGGTACGGAATGAACTCCTCATGGCCATCGCCAAGCAGGAATCTCGCTTCTCCCCAGGCGTGAGCTCACCAGTGGGGGCGACAGGGCTGCTGCAGCTGATGCCAGCCACAGCGGAAGGATTGGCCGGCGAGACACTGACCATTGATGAGCTACGCGAGCCAACACGCAATGCAAGGCTCGGAGCGCGCTACCTCGCTCAACTGCTCGAGCAATCGCAAGGAGACATCGTGCTGGCCGTTGCGAGCTACAACGCCGGGCCCGGAGCCGCCAGCCAATGGGTCACACCCGCCCTAAAGAATGATCCGGAGTTGTGGGTGGAGCGAATCCCCTATCCAGAAACGCGCCTTTACACAAAAAAGGTACTAGGCAATCTCTGGGCTTATCTCGGATCAGGTACCGACCGCTGCGACAGCTGAGGCCAGGGGGTTCGGCAGATCCTGACCCAACCAGATGCCCATAAGCACCAACGCCGCCAACCCAAGGGCCATGACCTGAGGCGGAGGCACCACCTTGATCCGGGTGAGGTCCAAACGGGCCAGCAAGGTGGCAGACGCCAAGATCAGTACATCGGATAGCAAGCTCAGACTGAGCACATAAAGGCCCACCACGATCACAAGCAGAAGGGTGGCGATCAGGCTGAGCACTCGGCTGGAGGCCATCAATAACGACAGCTGGCGAAGCAAAAGATCAGGCATCGTGCAGATGAGCACGATCACCAGCGATTGAACGATTTCTACCGTCCAGAACAAGCGGGGCGACACATTCTGCAGAGCAATCAAATGCTCGCTCTCGATTGACCAGTGGTGGCCAAGAAAAACTGCAACACCAAACAGCACAAGCAGCAGGGGGGCCCGCAGCGGCAGTACGAGGAAACGAAGAAGGAACATCAGCAAGCAGCCAACGGTCGATTGATGAAATCAGCGAGAAAGCAGATCACAACAACGGAATTGGCTTTCAGACGCTAGCAACAACACACGCATCAGCCTGCCAAAGTAAAGCCATTCATTGCTTCCCGGCATGACCGGCAGTTCCGCCCCCGCCACCCTGACCCTCTTGCAGAAGTGGTTGCTGCTCATGACGGCACTCGTCCTTGCTGCTGGATTATTTCTGTTACGCAATGATGTCAATCAAGAAGCACCTCTAGACCAGCTGGCCAGGCAGTCTCTAGATCCAGAGATCGCCCTCAACAACTCCCTGCCCACCATGCTGGAGTTTTACGCCGATTGGTGTGAGGCCTGCCAAGCCATGGCACCAGCGATGCTTCAAACGGAACAGAAACACGCCGATCAACTCGACGTTGTATTGGTGAATATCGACAACCCACGCTGGCTAGATTTGATCGATCGTTATGACGTCACAGGGATTCCACAGCTCAATTTATTTTCAGCCGACGGAGTGATGCGCGGCCGTTCGCTTGGAGCGAGAACAGCTGGCCAGTTGGAATCATTGGCGGTTGCATTGATTGATAATGGACCGTTACCTCAGATTGCAGGCGTTGGCTCCACCAGCAGCGTGACCCCTGCGGAGACGATTTCAAGCCCAGGGCCCCGCAGCCACAGCTAGACAAAGCATGAACAGTTCATCGCAGACGACACCAATGGACTCTCGTTTTCGAGTTGACCTGATCGCCGCAACCCCAAATCCGCAACAGTGCGTGTATGTGGGAATGCACCAGGACTACAGCGAGGGATTCGTTGCGGCCGATCGCGAGCAATGGCCAGATGAAACTAAAGCAGGAGAAATCTGCGTCAAACGCCTCCTAGCCGGAGAACGAGGTCACTTCGGGCCCATGGAGCATGCCCAGATTGTGTTGAACGTGGGCTGGTTTCCTCATTCCGTGATGCAACAGGCACGGACACACAGGGTGGGCGTCAGTTTTGATGTTCAATCCATGCGCTACACAGGCGATCGCATCTGTAGGGCTGCGCTTGGGGAACTCGATCTCGAAGAGGTGTTTTATCTGCGTCCCGTGGGTGAGTACAGCGACCGCAAGGGAAAGAAATACCTCTACAGCGAAGCTGAACGCAAAAAAGATTTGAACCACTGCAAAATCAGCGCCGATCGGTATCAGGAATTGCTTCAAGCCGGCTTTTCAGAAGAACATGCCCGCGGCATCCTCCCCTTCGATTACAGGCAACATTTTGTGGTGAGCTTCACGCTCAGGGCCTTCCTGCATTTCATGGATCTACGCGCCAAGCTCGATGCCCAGCAAGAAATCCGCGAGCTCTGCGATCTGATGTGGCCTCATTTCAAAGCTTGGACTCCAGAGTTTGCAAGCTGGTACGAAAAGACGAGATTGCACAAAGCTCGACTTGCTCCCTAAACACACTCTTAGGAATCAATAAAGCGTGGATTCAGACCTTGGCCAGCGTCACCCGCTCGGGCTGATGCTGATATTTACCCTGCCGGTCGCTGTAGGTGGTTTCGCAGGGATCGCCTTCAAAAAACAACAACTGACAAATCCCTTCATTGGAATAAATACGACAATCAGCCCCAGAACTATTGCTAAATTCCAGGGTGAGATGCCCCTCCCAGCCAGCCTCTGCTGGAGTGGTATTCACAATGATGCCTAAACGGGCATAGGTGCTCTTGCCAAGACAAATAACCGTGATATTTGGCGGCACTCGCATCTTTTCGAGGGCAACACCTAGGCCATACGAATGTGCTGGAAGGATGAAATAGTCCCCATCCTCATCGTGATGAATGGGCGTTGATTCAAGGTTGTCAGGGTTGAATCGCTTGGGATTCATGATCGTGCCAGGGACATGGCGAAAGATCAAAAACTCCTTAGGCGAAAGCCTCAAGTCGTAGCCATACGACGAGCAGCCAAAACTAAGAACCGGACTCTTGCGTTGATCCGGATCCAAGTGGCGCACTAATCCATTTTGAAAAGGCTCGAGCATGCCTGCCTCAGCCTGATCCGTAATCCAACGATCGTTTTTCAGCATTAAAAACCTCGACGCAATTCCGTGACTTGATCAGCCATCTCCATCATCTCTGCAGGGATCGCAGGCCCGGTCACGATCACATCCATGGCTGATGGCCTTTGCTCCAACACCGACAAGACATCTTCATGGCATAAATAGCCCAGCTCGATCGCCAAGCCAATCTCATCCAGCACGAGTTGGTCCAAAGTGCCTTCTAGGAGATGGGTTTTGCAGATCTCCCAGACCGACTGAACAGCCTCTTTGACCTCGTCATCGTGGCTAGAAGCAGGCTCTGAAAGGCATTCCGTCACGGAAGGCCGCAACCATCTGAGCCGATCGCACAGGGTGAGGCTGCTCTGAGGGCCTTGCCCCACTCCACCCTTGAGGAACTGAGCGATCAAGACACTGCTACCCAGGCCTGCCGTCCGCAGCGCCTGGCTCAGCACACCAGAAAAACTCCCCCGAAATGACGCGGTATGCACTTGAAGCTGTCCTTCTGGAGCCACCAAATGCAGAGGTGGACGAACCTCTACGGAGGGAAGTCTTCGAAGCCCTGCTTGCTCGAGAGTCCTGTGGTCAACAGTCCGCGACTCACGAGAATGATGGGTAGGGCTGAGGCTGACGGTCATCATATTCGCCGATGTCCGGCAAATCCGGATATGGACGAATCTAGCGGTGCAAGTCCAAGACACAAGTGCTTTGACACCATCCATGGTGTGCCGAGCCAGCTGCCAGGCTCAAAGACTCTCCACACCCTGGCCTCATGACCGACACCTCTCGCAATGACGGACGTCAGCCGGGCGACCTTCGCCCCTTTTCGATCAGCTGGGACCCGATGGGATTTGCCTTGAGTTCAGTGATCATCCACAACGGACGCACCGCTGTTCTTTGCAGCGTTTGTCATCAAGAGGGGGTGCCTCGCTGGCGCAAAGATCAAGGCCAGGGTTGGCTCAGCGCCGAATACCGACTCCTGCCTGGATCCACTCCGGAGCGACAAAACAGAGAACTGCTCAAATTGAGCGGACGTACCCAGGAGATTCAGCGCCTGATTGGCCGCAGCCTGCGCGCAGCCATCAACATGGAAGCTCTCGGCGAGAACACGTTAAAAATCGATTGTGATGTGATTCAGGCGGATGCAGGCACCCGCACCGCTGCGATCAGCGGATCTTGGGTCGCGCTTCAACGGGCCTGTGAGCGGCTTGTTCAACAAGGGGTTCTCACCACCAACCCTGTCCAATCCCAGGTGGCCGCCGTCTCCGTTGGTGTGATTCACAAACGCCCCCTTCTCGATCTCGACTACAGCGAAGACAGCCAAGCCGATGTGGATCTCAACGTCGTGATGAACGGAGAAGGGCATTTGCTGGAACTGCAGGGCACTGCGGAAGGAGCTCCTTTTAGCCGTCACCAGCTCAATGACCTACTGGACCTCGCCGAGCCTGGCCTCAAGCAGATCATGCACAATCAGAATTTAGCTCTTTCGGCTAGGTGAAAATGCGGATTTTCGTGTTCCTTGCTACATGAGCAAGAGGGGCTGATCCATAGCATCCCGACATACGAGTAGGCACCATGGCCGAGGTCAGCCGC
>Ga0302114_10000578_pt1 | contig 25494 bp, 51 predicted proteins | sample AG5_Surface_MG_FD_203107 | JGI IMG/M metagenome (GOLD analysis project Ga0302114, IMG submission 203107) | Marine microbial communities from Western Arctic Ocean, Canada - AG5_Surface | ecosystem: Environmental > Aquatic > Marine > Oceanic | place: Canada: Western Arctic Ocean | collected...
AGCTAAAGCTTTTGAAGATCCTGCTTTAATAGAAGAAGCAAAAGAAGCGGTACTTAAATCTTTTAAAGGTTTAAGCCCGGAAATTGTATTATCATTTATATCATCTACTTTTGCAAATTCAGGAAAAGTTGGTAGATTTAAAAACGGTGTTAAAGGAGGAGGCGCATCTAGAGCTGATCTTTGGCAAACCGCAGATGAAGCTGTAGCGGCATTAAAAGAAGCATACCCTGACACTAACTGGGATGAAGTTAGTAGAGATTTTCCTGCAACAGCGCAAGTTAATAAAGGTCATTTAAGAAAACTTGATACCGATAAAGAAATATCCAAAGCTGACGCGGCGTGGGATATGACTACAGCTTTGATTAAACAATTGAACAATGTTGAAGATCCAAATGTAAAAGCTATTATAATGGCTAGTATGAATTCTGGAACTAATACAGTATTAAGAGTTGCTGCTCCTGCGGTATGGAGATCATCTGTGCTGCCTTATAGCGATATCCAGAAACCTAAAATGGAAAATGGAAAAGTAGTAAAGAATAAAAAAGGGGAAATTGTTTATGAAAAAACTTACAGATATGAGCACGCTGTACCTGCTAGGGTGGTTATGGCTTTATTGTACGACCGCTATGTTAATAAGAATACAGATGTAGACGTTGATGCGTTAAAATCTGATTATGTTGTAGCCATCATACCAATGGAAATGGATGACATTATTACGGAAGTTGGTTTTTCAAAGATGATGTTAGCTGGATATGTGCCAGGAAAAAGTCCTTGGTACCAAAGATACTACAATCCATTAACAAGAGGTAAGGTTCAATATGCAATAGAATCACAGGTTGATGGCGAATTAGTGGGTGAAGGTTTTGCTGATTACTACAATCAAGCAGATAAGATTACTATAAAAGAAAGCCGTGTTACAGGATTATCTGAAGTGGAAACACAACAAAAAGCAATTAATCTTGCAAACACAATTAAGTTTTCTCAAACGCCTAAAAAAATAAGAGTCTTTGACTTTGATGACACGCTAGCTCAGACTAAGAGTAATGTGCTATACACAATGCCAGACGGTACTACCGGAAAGATTGATGCAGCTACATTTGCTAAAGATGCTGTAAAGATGGAAGCAGATGGTGCTCAATGGGATTTCTCTGAGTTTAGTAAAGTGATGAACGGAACTAAGGGTCCATTGTTTGAGGTTGCTAAAATTATAGCAGACAAGCGTGGAACTAAAGACGTATTTGTTTTAACAGCAAGACCGGCAGATGCCGCGGGTCCTATACAAGAATTCCTTAGTGAATTAGGTTTAAGTATCCCACTTGCTAATATTACTGGATTAGGTAATGGAACGCCTAAAGCTAAGGCTGATTGGATTATTGGAAAAGTGTCAGAAGGTTATAATGACTTTTACTTTGCAGATGATCATACAGGAAATGTTAACGCTGTTAAAGATGCTTTAAATACTTTTGATGTTAAAGGTAAAGTTCAATTAGCTAAAATTAAGTTTAGCAAGGTTTTAGATAAGAATTTTAATGATATGATTGAACGTACCACTGGTATTGAGTCTGTCAAACAATTCTCAGACATAGTAGCTAAGCGTAGAGGAGCTAAGGCTGGTAGGTTTAAAATTTGGATGCCATCTTCATTAGATGATTTCAAAGGATTAACTTCTTACACGTTCGCTGGCAAAGGTAGACAAGGGGATGCAGATCAAAAGTTTTTTCAAGATGCATTAATCAATCCTTATTTTAAAGCAGTACGAGCTATTGAAACAGCACGACAGACGTTTAAGGACGACTTTAAGGGACTTAATAAAATGTTTAAGCCTGTTGTAAAGAAACTCGGAAAATTGACCCCAGATGGAGATTATACATATGACCAAGCAATAAGAGTTAGCTTGTGGACTAAAGCTGGATATGATGTTCCTGGCTTACCAAAAAGAGATTTAGCTAAGTTAAATAAAATAGTAATGGAAGACGCTGATTTATCAGCTTATGCAGATGGACTACTGTTAATGTCTAAGACAGACAAATGGTCTGAACCTGGTGAACACTGGAATGCTCAAACTATATTGTCAGATCTTAATGGTTTAACTGAAAAGAAAGGTAGAAAAGAATACTTAGCAGAATTTATTGAAAATGCTGGTATTATATTTAGTCCACAAAACCTTAATAAGATTGAAGCTATATATGGTACAAAGCATAGAAATGCTATAGAAGACATACTTTACAGAATGGAGAATGGTACAAACCGTCCTTCTGGTTCAAACAAAACCGTAAATAGATGGAACAATTGGGTTAATAATTCTATTGGATCAATAATGTTCTTTAACAGAAGATCTGCAGTATTACAAACATTGTCAACTGCTAACTTTATAAACTGGAGTGATAACAATCCTATTAAGGCTGGGTTAGCATTTGCAAATCAACCTCAATACTGGAAAGACTTTGCAATGATATTCAACTCAGCTATGTTAAAACAACGTAGATCCGGGCTTAAAGGTGACGTTAACGAGGCTGAAATTGCTAATGCTGTTAAAGGGTCTAAGGACAAAGCAACGGCTGCATTGAGTTACTTATTGAAAAAAGGTTTCTTACCAACGCAAATGGTCGATAGTTTTGCAATTGCATCTGGAGGTGCTACTTTTTACCGTAATAGAGTTAATTCTTTAATGAAAAAAGGCATGAGCAAAGCAGAAGCAGAAGCCCAAGCGTTCGAAGACTTTAGCCAAATATCAGAAGAAACACAGCAATCAGGTGATCCAGCTTTAATATCATCCGATCAAGCAAGCCCTTTAGGTAGATTAATATTAGCTTTTCAAAATACGCCTATACAATTAAATAGATCTATAAAGAAATCTTTTTTAGATTTATACAATAGAAGAAGAAGTCCAGGCCAAACCCAATTGCAAAGTGACATGGGTAATGTTAGTAAAATGGTTTACTACGGAGCAATACAAAATTTAATATTCTCAGCTTTACAATCCGCATTGTTTGCTTTAATTCCAGGATTTGACGACGATGATGATGATCTAACTGAAGAAGAGCAAAAGTTAAAATACGGAAAAGTTGTTAGTACAAAACAATCTCGTATTATAAATAGTATGATAGACACCACTCTAAAGGGTGGTTTTGGATTACCAGGAGCTGTAGTTTCTACCTTGAAGAATATATATCAAGAATACGAAAAGCAAGATGCAAAAGGTTTTATGGCTGATCATACTTACACAGTGCTGACAGCAGCTAATATATCACCTCCAATAGGGTCTAAACTTAGAAAAATGTATGGTGGCATACAAACTAAAAGGTTTGAAAAAGATGTAATAGAAAAACGTGGGTGGGATGTAACTATAGACGGTAAATTCAATCTTAGCCCATCATATAGCGTACTAGGCTCAGAAGTAGAAGCTTTTACCAATATCCCATTGGAAAGAATGGTAAGAGAAATACAAGGCATAACAGAAGCTATGGATAGTAGAAATAGTGCTGGGCAAAGAGTAGCACTTAGCTTAGGGTGGAAAACTTATGATGTAGGTGCACCAAATGAGGAGCATGATCTAATAAAAACCGGAGCCAAAAAGCAACGAAAAATTGAAGGCAACGAAAAATCAAAAGAAACTAGAGCTAAAAATACAATTGAAAAAAATAAAAAGAAAGCAAAAGCTGAAAAAGATTATTGGGAAGAGTATTATAGAAAATTAGATTCAACATTAGCAGCAAGTAAAAAACTAAAATAGATATGGAAAAAGACAGAGAATGGTGGGATAACGAAGCTAGACTAAAAGCTATCGGTAAAGGTCATAATAGTCCCTTCTACGCAAAAGATGCTTGCTATAAAAAAGTAGCAGCAAGATACAAAGGCGGGAACTCAGCATACAGAAGCGGAGCTATGGTTAAGTGTCGAAAAGTAGGTGCTGCCAACTGGGGGAATAAATCTAAGTAATATGGCTTACAAGCAATGCTCACCGTTTAAAAACTTAAACCGTTGGTTTAAAGAAAAATGGGAAACACCAAGCGGTGAATCAGATTATAAAAAAGGTGAAAATACTTTTAGACCCACTAAAAAAGTATCAAAAGATACTCCTAAAACTTGGAGTGAGGTTACACCTGCTTCAAAAGCTAAAGCCCAAAAAGAAAAAAATACAAAAGGACGAGTAACTAAATACTAATTAAATGAGAACAATAAATAAATTAATAGTACACTGCTCCGCTACCCAAGAAGGCAGGGAATTTGATGCTGCCGAAATAAATCGATGGCATTTAAAAAGAGGGTGGAAAGGTATTGGTTACCATTATGTAGTTTTGCTAGATGGTACTATAGAATATGGTCGTAATATATACGAGCAAGGTGCTCATGTTAAAAATCATAACAAAGGATCCATAGGGATTTGTTATATTGGAGGTGTTGAATCAGAACGTGGTTCTAACGGCAAATGGATTGCTAAGGACACTAGAACAGCTGAACAAAAAGAAAGCTTATTATTATTGCTTAAAACATTAAAAAAGATGCATCCAGAAGCCACAATACATGGCCACAATGAATTTGCAGCGAAAAGCTGTCCGTGTTTTGATGCTTATAAAGAATATTGTAATATATAGAAAAGGAACAAGATAAATAGGCGTACCATACCTAAAGTTCCTGTAACCAAGAAGGGCCCTCATAACGAGAGCCCTTTTTTGATTTTAGTAAAGTTTTAAGCAAAGTACCTATTTTAAGTACTTTCGTCGAATTATTCCCTATAACCTATAACCCTATACCTTATACCTTATTATACCCATAACATACAATTTAGTACCTTATTATACCCATATTTCATGTAAAATACCGATTTTTCACTATCCATCACACGCCAAACAATCTTCATTCATTGCCGTGGCTGCAATATCACCTCGCAGAACACTTTCTGTTCGAGTGTAGTACAAAGTTTTAACACCTTTCTTCCAGGCTTCAAAGTGAACTTTGTTTAACCATTTAGGAGTCGCTTCAGAAGGAAAAGCTAAATTTAAGCTAACTGATTGATCTATATACTGCTGGCGTAGCCCCGCTTGATTAACTAACTCTAGCTGATTTATTTCTTTAAAAGTTTTAAAAACTTCTTTAGCTGGTATATCATGCCCCATAGTAATAGTATCAAGCTCACTGATATCTTGAACTGAACCTGCGTCAGCCAATATCTTATTCCAGATTTCTTCATTGTTTATTTTATGTTTTCTTAATAATTTAACTAACGTAGGATTTTTACGTATAAACGTACCTTTAGCTGATTGCTCAGTGAATACATTGGCTGCCCAAGGTTCAATACCTGCACTTACGTTTCCAGAGAGCTTACTGTTAGAGACAGTAGGAGCAACGGCGCGCAAATGAGTGTTGCGATAACCAGTGCCAACACACCACAGAGGCTCACCATAAGTTTCAGCAAGCGCCATGGAAGCTCTTTCACTTTCGATTTTAATTTGTGAAAATATTTTCCTAGTTTCAAACTGAGATAATAAACCTTCGAAAGGAATACCTTTTTCCTGGAGATATGTATGCCATCCGAGGACTCCCAAGCCCAAGGCCCTTCCTTTTTGAGCTGAACGTATAGCATTCTCGAATCCTCTAAGTCCCTTCGCTCTTTGTATAAATTCTTCCATAACGCCATCAAGAAACCAGATAGAGTCGTATATAAGATTAGTGTCTTTCCATTCTTCATATTTTGCTAAATTTAATGACGATAAACAACAAACAAAACTATGGTTCTCATCAGTGTGTAATGCAATTTCCGAGCATATGTTTGTCATATGTACTTTTAATCCGTTTTCTTTATATGCTTTTGGATTTGATTTGTTAACGTTTCCTTTAAACATAATGTAAGGTTCGCCAGTTGCTTTTCGCTTCCTAAGTAGTTTGGACCATCTATTTCTAGCGTCTGCATCCCCTTGCTCAAGCTTTCGCATAAACTTATCACCAACAATTGCGCATTGATGTAGATTAAGTGATTGTCTGTTGACATCTCCTTTAGGCTCTCTAATTTCAAGCCATTCGTCGAAATCTTTGTGTTCAATATTGATATTAACTGAGGCTGCGCCTCGTCTAACTGATCCTTGATTAGTTGCAAGGATTGTGCTGTCATAGATCTTGCAAAAAGGTACGACTCCGTCTGATGTTCCATTGCCTGTTATTGTTGCGCCAGCGGGTCTAATTTGATTAATACCGATACCAACTCCACCGCCGTGCTTAGCGAGTAGCATCATCTCTAAATTCTTTTGGCCGATATCTTGTATACTATCAGCAACGTCAATACCGAAGCAGCTAATAGGCAAGCCGCGATCAGTCCCAGTGTTTGAGAGTACCGGACTAGCAAGGCAAAGCCAACCATTCCAAATATAATTAAAAAACGTTTCAGCCATTTCAGGCTTATATAATCTACGAGCAACTGTTTTAGCGACTCTTTGGTATGCTTCACGAGGACTCTCTCCGTCGAATAAATATCCCCCGGATACAGTCTTCTTGTATACGTCGTTATTACCCCACGCAGGGTAATCTTCTCCTTTTTTCCAATTTTCATTCCACATTATGATAAGTATAGTATTGTGTAGGCTATTGCTACGTTTAAATTTACTGCAACTAAGTTCCATTGTTTTGCTACAAACACTTGAGGTATTGATAATGTACCTGCTATCATGTATGTAATTACTCCTATTTGATCAGGTAATAAATGGGGAGACATCATCATAAATGCCGTCCCCATATATCCTAATCTACTTGATAGTCTTTCCACTGGCGTCAGCTTCTTCTGTCTCACCAGATTCTGCAGCCATTTTTTCTTTAAGCTTGTTGATAGCTTCCTCATAATCTTCCATTAATTTAATTGTTTCTAATGTTCCTACAGCTAGATCCTTTAGATAAGCTGTTTCATCTAACAATTGTTGTACAACGTTTATTAACGCTTGTATTTTTTTTTCTACTAAATCAATTCTACTTTGTTTTTGGTTTTTCATAAGTTTTATAAAACATTACAAATACTTCACGTTCGCTAATGTGTTCGTTTGGATATTTACTATGAAAGTAACCACAAGGATAAGACACTATTCTATTTTCTTTATGTCCTACAATTGATTCTAAATTCCATTTACTAACATCATTAGCATCATCGCTTAGTATTTTATTAAATTTTGTTATATCGTCTAGCTTATAGCCTTCACCGTAGTGAGACCAAAAAGCTGTTCCGCTTAAATCACCGGTCGGCTTTGACATGTATAGCACAATCGCCCTGTCTGGTAACTGATCATTTATTACGTTGTCTGCATGTATTCGCCAATCATTATCTCTATCCTTGTCTGCTAATCTAAAAAAAGATAATATAGATTTAACTTTTTTGTTTTCAATATCTCCAAGCAGCTGCTCTACGTACTTTATAAATTCTGGATGGGTATTTTGAATATAAAATTCTTTACCCCCTTGTACCACAGTTTTATATTCATTACCAGCAAGCTCTATCTGAAGTGCATTAAATTTTTCGTTATCTAAAAAATTATCTTTAATATAAATCATCTTTTAATTCTTTGTTAGTTAGCCCTACGTTACCATATGTCTTCAAAGTCTTCGCCTTCACCAGCTTTTGAGTAATCAGTCGGCCTAGTCGCGAAAAAATCAGTATGAGTGACCCCCCCGGTAAGATGATAGAACCAATCAAGATTAGCTGCTGCTTTAGTGTCATATGCGAAATACGATCCAAGGTCAACATAACCCAATTCCACAAGTTTTTCATTTGTTCTTTTTCTTATAAAATGTATTAAATCATTTGAAGCAATACCTTCAATATCTCCTGCTTCAAACATTTTTTTTATGTAAGTTGTTTCTAAAGATATCATTGTTTCAGCAGCTTTTATTATATCTTCTCGACATAAGTGTAGTAATTGATTGTCTTCATCACACATATCGCGGAATAGTTTACACCCCATTTTACTATGTAACGATTCATCTCTTACGGACCATTTCATTTGCTGACCAATTCCTTTGAGCAAATTACGTAATTGAAAACTATATAACACAGCGAAAGCACTATATAAGCTAACACCCTCTGCAAAAGCGGAAAATATAGCCAAGCTTGTACCGATGCCAACGCTGCTAGTCCCGTCATAAGCAACCAAGTTATCAAAACGTCTAGCTGTTGCAGGTTCGTGCAAAAATGCTTCATAGTCTTCTAATTTTAATGTTTCGTTTAAATAGCTGTACGCCACAGCGTGAATTGTTTCTTGTGATCCAAACATCATTGCCATCTGGCGGATTTCGTGCTTTGGAAACCAGCCAACGACTTTTTGGGTCCAGTAGTCTGATACTGCGCATTCGGTTTGCGCAAAGCCAAGCAGGATGTTTCCAACAAGGCTTTTTTCTTTTTCGTTAAGTTTTTCATTCCAATCTTTTATATCACTTTGCATTGAAATTTCAGTATGTAACCAAAATGCTTGTGCTTGTTTTAACCAACCCTCGGTATAATATTCGGGATATTCAAATGGTTTATACGCTACGCGCTCATCAAACAATCCCATTAATTAAATACTTCTAAAGCTAAGTCCACAAATGGCACATACAACACGTGTGTTGTTTGCTCCGGCTCTTCGTAAGTTCTAAAGCCGAGTACTATTCCTGGATAAAAGCCTAAGCTTAATGACCATCCTTTTTTTTCGTTATTCACTTCCATATACTATTATATTATGTTTATCCATTAATTCAACTAATTCATTATATCTAATTTTACCTCTAATATCCCAACTCCATTTAACAAACTTCTCAATTTGACGTTCGGCATATTTTTGTCTAGCTATCCGTTTCGCTTCGAAAGGATTAAGCTTACTGTCTCGTCGCATTCTTTTTGATTTTGTGGTTTGTATAATGTTACGCCAGGAAATTGTTCTACAATTAATCGCTTAAACAACTTCCACCTCATTGGAAATGATTCGTTAGCTCTACCTTTTGTTTCAATTATAAAATCATCGCCAATAAAATCAGGGGTATACTTGATGGGTAATATTCTTTTCTCACCTCTATTCTTATACTCTCCTTTTCCATTAGCTTGCCTTTCATAAACTTCATTGTCAAAATAAAAACCATTAAGCAATACAAAGGTTTCACCTTCATATTTATTTTTGATCTTAGCATTTTTTAAAGCTACGTACATATGTTTTTCAAGCCCTGAAGCAAAGTCGATACCATCATATGATACCTTCTTTGCTCTTACTGGACCACGTTTTCCACTTTTTCTTTTAAATGGCTTCATCTTGTAGATTTTCTGTGTAGACTTCTTTAGCTTTTTGTAAATACAAGACAGCATCCATAAGCTCTTCTTGTAAATGATTAAGCCAAGCAAACATCTCTGATGGATCTTTGTCTAATGTAATCCCATACTTTGCATAGCCTACATCTGATCTTGATACAAATTTGTTTACAACACGTTCAACAACTGGATCTCTAAATTCTATATTTTTTATATTCATTATAATGTAGTGCTTGTTGTTCCTGTTTTTACAAATGTTCCGTTGTGCATTACGCCTGTTCGATTAGCTATTTCGTTGTATGCTGCATCAATACAATTTTCAATTGTCATACCTTCAAGCGCAGCTAGATTAGTTAATACAACAACAATATCACCAATAGCGTCTTTAATTTCGTAAGCATCTTTGTTTAATAAAGCAGCCGCTAATTCACCGGCTTCTTCCATAAGCTTAACATATTGAGTATGTGAATTACCTTTGTCGTATATACCTCTTTCTTGAGCCCATTTTCTTATAAGATCAAATCTCGCTCCAGTTGTAGGCTCAACTTCTACTTTTATACTTTCTAAGAAAGCTTTATTATACACATAACATCTGTTAGTATTAAACATAGAAGTCTTAGCGTTGGCCATTATCCAAGGTATATTTTCGTTAGTTATTGTAAATTTACCGTGATCTGTGTTCCAACTTAATCCTAAATTATCCATTAGTTGGCCTTTCAGCTTGTTTAATGGGCACGGAAACGTTGAGGTCTGCTCTGTAGCGTTGATTTTCATTTGATTTGATTTTTTGTATAAGTTTTTATATTTAGTCCTATCAACTTTATAGCCATAAGACTTTTGAAGTTCTATTTCACGGTCTGATATATAATCTATATCGTCTGACTGTTCAAGAACTTCATACTCTCCCTCCTTATAGCCTTGTATAAGGGTTACTCTAGTATTAAGATTACGTGTTACGCCAATCTTTTTACCAGTAATATGATATATATAATACATATTTGTTTTTATTTACCAACGCTTAGCTCTGCTTTGATTGCAGGATAAGGATTGTAGTTAATTAATTTAATGTCAGAGGGGTGAGGTATATTTACACCGCCTAGAATATTAGCATTGACTCCTCTTTCTAGTTGAAGCTTAGGAAATGCTCGTTTGGGTCTACCTAAATATACTTTAGCTTGCTCTAAATGATTGTTATATAAATGACAATCACCTAATTGACCAATCAACTGTCCTGCTTTTAACTTTGTATCTTTTACTAGCAACTCTAATAGTAAGCCATACATAGTAATATCATAAGGTAAACCTAAAAATACATCAGCAGATCTTTGTTGCCACATTAAATCCATTGTACCATTATTAATATATACTTGAAAAGCATAATGGCACGGAGGTAAGACCATATCTTTCATCTCATGTGGAGCCCATGCGCTAACCATAAGACGCCTAGAGTCTGGATTCTTATTAATGCTATACACAAGATTATAAAGCTGATCTACGCCATTAAAATCACGCCACTGTTTTCCATATACAGGACCTAATGTTTCATCTGTTCTACCTGAACGTTCGTAGTCTGGTCTCCAATACTTAACTCCATTATCTTCTAAGTATTTGAGATCAGTTCTGCCTCTTAATATCCAAAGCAATTCTACTTTTGCCGCATTGAAACTTATTCTTTTACCTGTGAGTATAGGGAAGCCAAGTGACATATCATGTCTGATAGTTCTTCCGAAGACAGACTTTGTACCAGTTCCTGTTCTATCCGACTTGTCAGATCCCGTGTTGAGTATATTTGATAATAATCTTCTGTATTCATTTTCTATGTTTGTCATAATAGTATTTACAATATTCAAATATTTTTTGCCATATAATAGTTTTTTCGTAAGCCTCAGGTGATATGTTAGTTTTATCTTTGTTTCTTATAGATACATACCATTCAGTCGTTGACTTAGCGTGAGGTGCAATTGCTATGTTGTTTGTAACACACCATCTATAAGCTTCCCAATCCTTTTCATTGTGACCAGGCTCACCCATATTTATCTGCCCTTTCTTAGCTTTAGATCCACTACCCATTTATTCCCATGGCATTTTTTCACCAGCTAGATTAATTTGCTCGTGAGGTATAAAACAACCTGACTTTGGATCCCATTTAAAATGAGCTTCGGCTTGATTAGTGCCTAAGTTTTGAAACTTAACCTTAAGTACCTTAGCTTTAACAGTGTTGTCTTCATAATTCCTATGCACTAGTATACCATGATAAGAAGCATCATACCATTCACCTCCACCTTTAATAGAATACATTGTAGGTTCATCTATTACACCGTTTTGGTTTTTGTACATCTTAGTAGGGTGAGCAACAATAAATACCAATACATCATACTTCTTAGCAAAGATTTCAATCTTGCTTAAGTATTCCATAGTGTATCTATTAACATCCTCTGTCTTACAGTCTACATCTCTAACCTTATTGAATGGATCTATAACTAAACATTTAATACCTTTACGTTTAACAAGCTCAGCTCCTTTACGAAGTACAGACTCTAAAGTATAGCGTTCCATGTCAATATGAAAGTAATTACTATTACAATGATCCGCTATTTGATTCCATCTATCCCCTCCGATATCTTCTTTAGTTGGCATACCTTGCCAAGTCTTACGCATTAATTTATGAGCGTGTAGATAAGTTGGTTGATTTTCTGGCGACGCGAACGCTGTTTTCCATCCATAGTTATTATTATATCCGACAACCATTTGATCGACGAAATCGCTCTTACCGGAACTAGGAATACCAGTAACAGTAATAAATTGACCAGTGTATGTTGAAAAGATATCATCGAAATTTTGCAACCCAATTTGAAATCCAGGCTTAAAGCCATTGCGCACAAAGTCCGTAACCTCGTCTTCGATATCCCTGAATGTTGTAACATTCTCAAGCGGTACTGGCCTTGCTCCCGAAATACGCTTTGATAATTCTTCTTTTCCATACTTTTGTAAATATTCGTTTGCATCTTTGCAGTCATCAAATGATGCTAAGTAACATACCTCAGAGCCTAGTCTTCTGACTAATTCGGCTTGCAAGGCTTGTCCTGCTTCATCTGAATCACAAGCTAGTATAATCTTATCTTTGTCATCAAAGTAATCTATACAAGCATCTAAGTATTCAAGGTTGTTTGTATTTAATGTAGCACCGTTTGGAACTGATATTGCATTAGGTATACCTGCTTCATGCAGTGCTAATACATCCATTTCTCCTTCAACAATGACACAATACTCATAGCCTATTATACTATTTATATTATAGAATACTTTTTCAGCACCCTTATATAATTTAAAGTTCTTTCGTCCATCACGATACTTAATATTAATAAGTTGATCGCCCATGAAGTAATTAAACTTTATAACGTTCTCGGTTTTACCGGTCTGTGGCATATACTCAGGACCCTCATTAATCCGAAGATCAATAAGAGTCTGAGTTGATATCCCTCTAGTTTTAAACCATTCAATTACTTTGTCGCTAACAAACTCAGGTCGTTCAACATCAACCTTTACAGTTGGCCTTACATAAACCTTTTCACTAGCACCTTTACGTTGGTACGTATGCAATTGAAATGATGTATTACAATTATGACAAGTACCGAGACCACGTTCCCAATCATACGAAGCACACTTTGCTTTAGCATTCTTAGGTTTTCTATCAGTAGAACAGTTAGGGCATATACCCTGCTTCTTTCCTTCTTCAAGCTTATGTTGATTGAATTCGTCAATCAAAAATCCATTGATCTCTGTTGTCTGCATTTAATTTAATTTAATTGTTAATCTCCGTCTAAGCAGTCTGGACATATGTCACAGTAATCAAAGTCACATTTAGTCATAACTTCACCGCACATTTCGCACTGGTTCACTAAAACGGTAGATCATCTGCAGGTTCTGGCACTGCCGCTGCTTGTTGAGGTTGACCATCACGGGGCGCTGCTGCGACATTGTCTCCGTTAGTCCATACTACTTTGACATTTCCTAAATAAATCTTAGCTACTTTAGCCTCGCGCTCTTCTTTAGATTGTTCAACAACAACTGGACCTTGATTTCCGTAGTTATCTACTTCGTCATTAATTGTAATTGTAATTGGTAAATACTTACCTTTCTTTCCAACATAGATCTTATCTTTTGGAATTTCATTCAAGTTAATACTTGCTTTAATAATACTCGCCATAATTTTCTAGAGTGTTTTATTAATAAAATAATTGTTTGGATTAAAATCCGGGTTTTCGTAAAACAATTTATATTGTTCTACTGCTTGTTGTACTTTGTTCTTGCCACTTTCATAGAAAGCATCGGAACAATCAAAGATACCGATTTGATGTGTTGTTTTATCTATTGCAATAAAAATTAAATCATAACCGAATAACTTTCGATAAATGTAAGCTTGACTGTCGTAATTGTATCGGAAAGCAGAGCTTCTAAATTTTGTTATATCACCAGTTGTTTTAAGATCAATAACTAATCTTTCATCGTGATTAACAATGTCAGCTTTACCTTTCCACCACATTCCTTCAATCTCCTTTACTCCAGGCTGTTCATATTCAACGTTGATACCATTGATTAGATCTTTACAAACTTGATTTGATTGCATTTTATCGATCATCACTTCTAGCTTGTCAACTTCGTGTTGTAATAGACACATTTCTCCGCCTGAAATCTCTTTATACGCTTTTGTATTTCTCGTTGTTGTTCCTTCTACAATTCTATACTTTTTCAGTTTATCTGGTTCTAGTATAGCTGTATGGAAATAACCACCAATCAAAAAATTAATGTTTGGCTTTTGAGGATTGCCTAGCGCTAAAGGGTTTGTTAACAGTGTGGAAATATCAGAGTTGCTTCTAAACTGCTTTCCAAAGTCACCGTAGTAATCTTCATCGCTCTTAAGCCTCTCTAATACTTCCTTTTTGTTAAAGTCTTTCATTTTTTATAGTGTTGTTAATAATGCGCCTTCTATTTCTTGAGATAGGCTGTACTTAGCTTTTATAGCTTCAATTTTACCACCTGCTGCTATGTATTGAACCGCTTTTTCATAAGCTGGATCTTTTTTAGAGGTTAAGGTATTTTTTGTTTTAGCTACGGAAGCTTTCCCGTGTGAATTTGTGGCATCACTGTCTGCTGTGTCGTCAATTAAAAATAAATTACCGAGTGCATACTTTTTGCCATAACTAGAAGCACTACCAAACTTTTGAGGCATTTGCATACCTTTTTGAGCTAGATCAACACCAACAATAGCTGTAGCGTGTATAGCACTTTCTCCATCGGTTATAGTTGCTTTTGATTCAAGCATTGGAAACGGAGAGTCTACTAAGACTACTTGCTCATTAATTGTTACTGATACTCCTAACTCTAATAGAAAGGGTTTTGTTGCTTCTAGGATGTCTTCGGCTGATCTGAAGTTGTACTTGCCGAATGAATTAAATCTACTTTTCTTCGATTTGAATTTTGTCTGGATTGTAGCCAGTTTCTCATTTAAGGTCATATCTTTCATGGGTTTACTATTATATAATTACATATTAACTCCTTGATTTACAAGTAGTCGATCACGTTTTCGGCAGGTACATTATCAATTAATGTTTCGATTGCACTCTTTTTTATTTCTGAAACTCTGACGTAATTTGATACGCCATTTATATCTAGCTTAGCTGCAATATCCTTAGCTGAATGCTTTTCGCAATCTAAACCGTAACTGAGTCTAAGTACATCATATTGCTTTTCGTTTAGATGCTTTTTCATTATACCTAAAAGGTATACATTCATTAATGCAATATTGTAAGGCTCTGATTTATCTTCAACTTCAAATAATGGTTCGTCAAGATCATTATTAAAATTTTCATCTATTGAACAAAATATTTGATTAAAAAACATTTGAACCACTTGCTTGTCTTTACCGAAGTTTTTACGTATCTCGTTTATTTTGTATTCAGGTATACGCATGTCACCTCTGTTAATATCTATTGCTCGTCTTATTGCTCCTTTAATTCTTTTGCTTAAGAAACTTAATAAAGTTTTTTCAATATCCTCAGACTCGTTTAGTTTATCCCAATCTAATTTGTCAACTGCCAATACTAATCCTTTATTGCCTTCCTGTATAAGATCATTGATACTCATTACTCCGGAAGCTTGTTGTGTTGTTGAGAATTTTCGTGCTAAATTTTCAACTAATGGCATAAATTTTACTATAAGTTCATCTCTAGTATATTCATCCCACATTTTACCTTCAAGATTCAATATTGAAGTTTTAACGTCGTCTTTGTATCTTATATAATTTTGTATGTTATACTTTTTCATGTTTATATTATCGTAATCGATTCGTATTAATCTTGTAAGCGTTGCTGGTTGAGTAATTCTTTTTCTTTTTTAAGTTCATTACTCATGTTGCGGTAAACAGTTCTTGTAGAACAACCTAAAGACTCTGCTATTTTAGTAGTAGTTATTTTAACCCTAGCATCATTTATTAATAGCATTGCATCATATATCTCATTTTCCGATATTTTAGATCTTCCAACCATTTGGCCTACTATAGATAGCTTTTGTCGCATATCTAGTCCCGTACCATCTTTAAATATAATTTTACGTAACTTATTAGGGGGTGGTTTTTCTAAATCCATAAGGGATACATCGTATACCATGCTTTGTAGTAATTGTTCTGAAACTTTAAACGTAACAAATCCCGTACGCTTATTACATATATATGTAGCAATAGCATCAAAGCCCTCTTGATCTAGTTGAGGGTTAAGATACCATAATACATATAAATGCCATTTAAGGCTCCTATAAGTTGTTATTTTAGCTCGTGAATTAAAGAGTGAATAACACTCGTGAGTTCCTTTCTCATGAAACCAACCCCAATCATACTCAACTCTACCAGTCGAAGACAATGGGTTGCGCCTATATATTATTCGATGCTTTTCCAGATATGTAGTATTTCTTTCGTATTGTGACATTAGGTTCTTACTATTATATAATACTAGCTAGTGTCGCACTGCTAATATAAAATTAATCTTAATCTTCTGTTATATTTTAACAAAAGCTTTGCTTTATTATAAAGTTTTAATTTATCATTGCCCTTTATAACATCTTTTACAATACCGTTATTTAATTCGGCTATTGTTTCCTGAAGGAGTTTTACGTGGCGCCGCTTTCTTCGTTGCCGCTTTAATTTTAGTGTTAATGCTCGCATAATTCGTTGATATTAAGTGGTCGTATAATCTTTTGCTCATTAGTATCTTTTTTTATTTATTCGGTTATAATATTGATCTAATAATAAGTGTACTACTTCTTCACTTATCATATTGTCATTATATAATTGGTATATAAGTTTTCTCATTCGTAATTGCGTAAAGTTTTATATAGTGGATGACGATAGCTATTCGCTTTTGTACGCTCGAAATATGTGAATGTGGCACGCTTACCTAAGTAGTCTTGCACATTGTTTAGTATATCGCGGCGATCTTGAAAGTTATAGCCTTTACCAATAGGACAGCCAAACTCAATACCATCGTCGTCACGCATTAAGAACTTGCCGATTAAGCCAGTAAACTTGCCTTTACCAGGTACATAGCCAACTATTGTAGCTTCGGTATCGTGAAAGTCTTTAAACTTTTGCAAGTTGTAGGATCGTTTACATTCGTAAACACCATTAAGACGCAAGATCGAGCCTTCATAGCCTTCGTCAAGCCAGTTTTCGTGTATAGCATTCGCTAAGTCACGAGTTGCAACTAGAAACGTTGGCACATACTTAACACAATAAGAATACAATGCTGCAGTAGACAAAAATTTCATACGCTGTTCGAACGTAGCTGAGGTATCGATATAGTCATAACAATGGAATTGTACGAGGTCACAAGACTCAACTCGATCAGTAGCTTTAGGTTTTGTTTTACGAACAAGCGAAATAATTTTTTCAAAGTCACTTTTTAGTTCGTGGTTGTATAGTTCGCCGTCCAGTATTAAGTCTGGGTATTCAGCAAATACAGGTACAAGACTAGATAATATGTGATCAATATTTAGCCACTGTTTACCTGTACGCGAGAATGCACCGTCTTTAGAAATTACACAACGTACGCCGTCAAGCTTAGGCTGCATGAATACTTTCTCGGACCAGTTGACAGGTTTTTTGTCTACTTTGTATGCGAGCATTGGTTTTATCATAATTTATTTAATTTGTTTTCGAGTATTTTAATTTTATTGTGTATAATTGCTGCTTTATCGTATTGTTCAGACTCTTCATAAGATGACAGTAGCGTCATAAGTCTAGCCATCTCAGCAAGCAATAATTCATCTTCGTTAACCATTTTAACGTGGCCTTCGTTAAACATATCCTGCACTTCAGAAGTAAATTGCTGATCCCACTCTTGTTGTTTCTTTATAAGTAACTTAAAGACTCGGTCAGCAACCTTCTCTGATATGTGATCCATTTCTTCCTCACTCATTAAGCGTAGCTGAATTGGTATACAGGTAACACATACTTGTTAATGAATTTACCTTTAGATTCAGAAGTACGTAAGCCTTCGAATACGTGGTTAGGTACTTTTGTGTAGTCATAAGAATCTCCGCTTTTAAAGGTAAGTCTTAATCTGTAGTTGTCATACTCGTATTGAGCTGTTGAAATTGCAGTAGAGTTTACATCTACGCTTTGCATTGGTAATACTAATTTGTTCATAATTTAATTGTTTTTAGTTATTATTATTATCGATTATTGTTCGTGTTTAGTTTGTAAGATTATTGATCGTAAAATTTTTCAATAGTTTTTTTATGGTAACCCATAGCTCGCACTATTTCTAACCACAGTTCGTGAAGATCTTCGAGTGTTAAATCTGAATGATCTACTTCTGTAGAGATTTTTTTATCATAATACTTTAACGTTATTTTTAATGGTTCTTTTTTCATATTTTATTATTTAGTGAAATACTAATCCCACTTTGTTAGTCTTGTTAAACCACCTGGTTGCATGCAAATCTATTGATGAAGCATCAGTATAGCCAGCAGATACAAGATCGCTATGGCTAGAAAATATTTTGGTGTGTCTATGTTTTCTTTCATTTATTAAATGTTTTTGTTTACCTGAATCACTAAATATTATGTCATAATTATCTGGTAATGAAGTGTTTAACATCATATCGATCATATTGGTATAACTGTAAAACCGCACGTGAGGGTTGTGTATAGCAACCTCGATCCACTTTTTTAGATATGCACGAGAATAGTAATCTCCGCTGTCGTGGACTCTGACGTAATCAGGTTTCTTCTTACGTATTTCAGTGTTCATGGCTCCTACAAAATCACTTGTTTTGCTTAGCTCATAACGCTTCTCAAACGCCGGTTTTACATTAGACCAGATGTAGGCTCCTTTCTTGGCATAACAGAATTTAACACATTCGTCAGCCATGGGGCACGTCAGTTTCCCACTTGACGATTTGTAGGCGGGAATACCGAAGTTAAAAACCCGGAGCCCGAGTTCTTTTGATGTTTTTTTTAATTTAGTATTTTGAGTTAATAAATTCATAATTAATCTAATAGAACCATATAGGCTTCAACATTATTTTTTCTAAACCAAGTCAACGCTTTTTGAAAGTCATTAATTTGCTTTTGTGTTATGGTCTTTGGAGCCATTTCAAACACATACTGGCTACCCATTATAAAATCGTACATAGATAATTCTATGCCGTTAAGTACGTAGCTTTCACCACTGAATGGGTTAGTTACTTCTTCGCCTTGATCGTAGATCATACCTTGAAACCATTTAGGTATTACTTGTTCTTTAGTCTTCATCTTCGTCGCTTATTACGTTAAACAAATCTTCAATTGCATCTGATATTTCTTCAGCTACACTATCTACATCATTAAATTCTATGTTACTTAAAGCTAACCGATTGTCATAGTCAATTTCAAAATCAACATCATAGTTATCTACTTCATTGAAGTTTGAGTTATTGAATACATCTTCAATAGCTTGTCTGATATCGTTAACAGTATCTTTAGTTATTTTTACTTTGTTAACATCATTAAGATCACTCTTAGCCTTGTCTAGCTTTCCCGCTATAGTTACTCGATCTAATTCGAATTGAGTTAATGCTGCATTCAATTCTTTTACTTGTAATTCTAATTCTTGTTTTGTCATTATATAGTTATTTAAGTTGTTACGTTTTTATTGAATAAGTTGTCACCGTATTTGAAATCCCATGCTGATACAGTTACAAGATTTATATCTGCAAATGTATATATAGAAGTTACTTCACTTATTTTTAGATCGCTGTAAAATATTTCAGCGTTTAGTTTTTCAAATATAGATTCTACTGAAGAAATATATTTTTTTTCGTTAGCTTCAAGCGCTGATTTTACTTCAGGCTTTAGTCGTTGTAATAATGTTAGTCTACTCATATTGTTTTTATTTATTTGTTACGTTTATATTATCGATTGTGGTTCGTATTACATTTGTAGATCTTGTACGTTCTCTAAAGCCATTTTATAGCCAAAATTAATACCCATCTGCATTAGTAATATATCCATAGATCCATTATTTGCATTAGCAAACCTTTCTAGATATTCTCTGTTTTTTGGAGTTGCTACGATACTTCGATCTAACATTTTAAACTCATTTTTAATGTACTCTTCTAATTTTTCATTCATAATATTTAGTTTTTAGTGGAGGTGGAGAGATTCGAACTCTCTTCCGCAATAGTTCCATATAGGCTTTCTATCACGTCAATACCAAGTCACCCCCGAAAACGGTTATCTTCACCAATACTTCACAGCCATAGATAGTGTTGGTTAACCCTCTGTACTGTTTCATTGTGCGATCGGACTTCCACCGTGCCAGCAATTAATTACTTTGCCGCTCGTGATACCGCATTTTGCCTAATCCTTTGCAAGAGTCTTTTGTGGTCTCGCTGGTTTGTTAGGACTTATTTACGTCGCCAAGCACGGTGCACGGATGCACTGACTTCTTGACTGACGATTTGTATTGTATTACCTGTTTTGTGCTCGATGATAGGAACATAGGAATATGTCTGTGTTGTACTACAAGGCATACAGGTTTTATAACCTAGGTTAATTCTTACTTGATGAACATTACTTCCGCATCTACAATACATATTATTTATTTTTTGTTACATTTATATTATCGATTTGTGATCGTGTTAGTTTTGTATAAATATTCGATCGCTCTACTCATTACATAAGAGTGTATAGCATCAAAATCATCACCGTCTTGATCGAAGTCTCCTAATTGCCAATCGATACTATCATTCATTAATTCTTCTGTGACGTCCGCAATACCTATTGCAATTTCGTCTAGCTCTTTCATTTTACTCATAATTGTTTTGTTTATAGGTAAGGCTGGTCCACCTCGTTTTAGCACAGTGTACTTACCGCCTTGATCGCTAAGTTCTTGTATCTCGTGCCATTTTTTAATAGAGTCGCTCATAATCTAGTGTATTAAGTATTAAACTTTCAAAATCATCCATCGAATAGCAATCAGAGTATCCTAACTCAAGAATCTTATCTAATAGTAGTCGTTGGTAGTTCTCAACATCGTCGCATGTACAGATGTTAGGGTTATACGTTTTAGTAGAAGAGCATGACGCTAATGCTACCATTGCTATGGTTATTAAAATTCGTTTCATATTAATACCAAGTTGTCTCAGAAGGTGCAGGACCTAATGCTTTTCTAAATTTCTTTAAATACAATACCACAGTGTGGCTAAATTTTCTTACTTTGTTCATAATGTTATATAGTTTATATTTGATTTTACACTGTTAGCCGTTGCTTGACGGAATTTCCATTCATTTTGTCGGTACTGATCGTCAGTACACCACTTCCGCCAGGCTTTAGTAATAGGTTTTTCACCGTATTTAGATTCAAACTCTATTACTTGCGCTAGCTTCGCTGATATCTGATCAGCAGGGTAGTCATTATACTGGGACATAGGTAAGTCCTTTGTAATTAAACCACTTAGTTATACCTTCTTTGTCGTCTTCCGCATTGTATATAAAGGCGAATGAGTTTGGTAAATTACCGATCATATACGGTTTGTACTTGGCACCGTCTAATCTTATTTCTTTAGACTTTAAAAATTTTATTGATTTCATAGTTGTTATATTTTATATTCAATTATATTATCGATTTTAGTTCGTATTAGTTTTGTAGAATATGTATTCCGCTACTGTTATAGTTCCATACTTTAGTATGTGAGTGTGTCTTACCTTTTCTACTTGCTTTTTTCATTGGCATAGTAATCCTATTGTACTCTTTGTTCGTCAGACCACTACATAGATCACCTCTAGTCACTTCAAGTCTATGCTTCTTAGCTTTCTCAATTCGTGAGGTTTTAACGTACTCACACGCTTCTTTCATTGTCATCATAGTATTCTTTTTAGTTGTTCTTTAATTGCTAGTATATCTTCATCAGTTACTTCTAGTTCTTCATCACCTTCTCGTTCGAGTATAGTATCGTACATTGCTTCATGAAAATGGTTGCCTACTATCTCATCTAAGCGATTAGCGATCTCTTTAATTTCTTCCCACGTTAATTTCATCTGAATATTTTATAGTTGTTTATAGTTACTTCAACCCAACCTTTCTCAGAGTGGTTGACGTCTACGTCTAATCCGTCTTTTGCTAAGATCTTACCTAGTTTTACCGCAGCGTCCCAAAGACTTGGTTCTGGTATTTGATCGTGCTCGTCGTCGTACATTACTTCGCCTCTACATTGGTAGAACACGTCATCTCCATCGTTTTGAACTACTAATTCAAAGTTCCAACCGTTCACGGCTATGTAGTTCCAATATATTTCACCAAATGGATTTGAACATTTCATATTACTTACAATTTTTGTTGTTAAAGTTAATTAGTAAGTTAATTCGATCAACTTGATTAGGTAGTAATACTCTGGACACTCTTGAATAAGGTTCAGTTCTATCTTCAAATTTTTGTTGGTTTATTTGGTATAGTTTACCGCTCATTGAAATGTGTCTTTTACAAGATACTCTGACATACCCACTTTCGTAAGTTACACCTAATCTTCCGTCGTTTAGTTCAAAATGTAGTGAACCGCTTTTTGTTACTTTTAGTAATTTCATATTATATAGTATTTGTAGTTTGATAAAAATTAATTCTTTCTTGAACTTCGTCACGAGTGATCTCACCTGACATTTGCTTTAATACATCGGTAGACATATCGATCCGTTTTCCGTTAGGACATTGTAGTATAAATTGCATATTATTTATTATTATTTATTAACCATTGTAATTGAGCATACTCTTCATACTCTTGTTCATTTGCGAAACCGTAGTTATTATCTTTCATATTATTTATTTTTTATTACACTTATATTATCGAATATAGTTCGTATTTATTTTGTAACTTTTGTTTGGTTGATCAAGTCATTACCTAACATTTCGTAAGTTTCACCGTCTTCTAATGAACACTCGTTCTTTACGAAGTCCCATATTTCTCTAATGTATTCACCTTCACATCCCGGTTTGTTTTGTTTTTTGAAGTACTCTATAGTATCTTCATTCCAATAAAATTCCATATTATTTAAATTTTGCCGCGACTTCGCGAATTTCTGATTTATCTTGATTGTCTAATCCCACTGTTTGTGTAGCGTACATTCTTAATACATAGTGTACAAAGATGCAATCGGCTTCTGTTAATTCTATATTTCTCATATTACTTTTTATTTAGTTTAATTCTTAAATCCCATATTCTATAGTACTTTTCTTTAAAAGACGGTATGTCTAGGTCGTCATGGAGTTGTTCCATTAATGTCTCACACGCTAAGGTGAGATCACTCGTTTCTTGTAGAGTTAGTTTCATATTATTTTATTAGTTATTAGTAGTTATATTTTTTATTCATATATATTATCGAATATACTTCGTATTTATATTGTAAAGAATATAAATTGTTAGTAAGATAAAAAAGTAGTTATAGTATAATAAGAGATCTCTCTACACCTCATTTAACTTTATTGTAGGTCGGAGTCCACTCTTCCGGTAATATTTCAGTACCAGGCTAAAATAAAAGTGTGACGATAGGTAGTTATATACTAATAATAGTAGGCTACTGTCGCACTTTAGTAAGAGTAGTAGAACCTATTTAGATTCCACTACTTCTTGATCAACTATGTCAGCTAAGTGTCTAACTGTAGTTGGTAGGTTAGTTGATTGTGACCAATAACCTCTTTTGATCCAGCAAGGCATAATGTTTAATTTAGGTAACATCGCTTCAAGTATAGTATCATGATTGTAAGTTACTACTTGATTTTTGTTGTTAGTAAAAGTTATTACTTGATTTCTACCTAGCCAAGACTTTCTTACTACGAAGTTCTTTCTGTTGATAGGTGGGAAGATCTGAGCCTTCTCTTCATTGGACATTTTTGCAATTGCATTTGTAATTAATTCTTGATTGTTCATAATTTAATTTATTTATTTAGTTATTATTATTTATTTGTTACATTTATATTATCGAATACTAGTCGTATTAAGTTTGTAAGTTATATTTGTTTAGTTCTTTTTAGATATGATTTAGATTCTTCAATGAATTCTGATAGATAGTTTGCAGTTGTTAATAGATCTTCTTGAATCGGTTGACATCCGAGTTCTTCTGCGATTAGACTTAGTTTGATAATTTCTTTTAATAGTTGTGATTGATTCATAGTTGTTATATTTGATTTATTAATTTGAATTGAATTTTATTTAATAGTTTGATAGTCGGTCTAAGTAATATTATAATTAGAAAGTAATAGAGTTTGATTTTTAATAATTGCATAGTATATATTTTTAATTCATATATATTATCGAATACCGATCGTATTAAGTATGTAAGTTTTATTTAGTTTTAAGAATTTCAATTTCTTTAAATACACTTTCATATTTCTTTTTATCATTTAAAAATTCATTTAATAAATCTTTAGGAATTTCATTTAATTTTAGTTTTTTCATATTATTATTATTTATTTGTTACATATATATTATCGAAAACCGATCGTGTTAAGTACGTAGGGTTTTGCTATACACAGTATGCTATACATAGGATCCTGGTCTGTAACAAGAGATCTTAATCCTGTTCTAAGATTGAGATCCCGATGACCTTGGATCTGGATTCGTCCTGATGGCACACACGCATGTAATTATCCATGTGATCCTGATTGTTGAACCGAACTACTCGACTGTTGTATGAGCCAAGCCAGTTCTTCGTGTCGATACGAACCAGCATCAGATTGATTCCCAAAATAGATCGCGTTGATCATTAGTTAATCCGATTAAGTTATCCTGTCCGAACATTTCTTGACAGATGACAGTTCTTCTGTCAGACTCGATGATTGACCTTGTCACTTCATCCCAGCATTGTTGATTAGTTTTATACATATTATTATTATTTAAAGATTATTATTATTTGTTATTCGTATATATTATCGGATATACACCGTGTTAGTACTGTAGTTATTACCAGCTCTCGTTCAGCTGATGCGCCAGCTCGCGTGCTGCATCTGTCGCGGCTTCGATCGTTACGTTGCCGAGCAGATACTGATTCAGTTCGTCTATCGTAGCCAGTACGTTTATTCTGTTGTTCGATCGCATTAACTGTTCGCGTCTGCAGTATTTAATTTCGTTATTCATAGTCTGTTATATTTTAGATTCGTATATATTATCGGTATCGTACCGTACTGTTACTGTAAGCAGATGCTTAGCCGTAGATGCCAAACGATGTTGGCGCGCCGTGCTCGATCACATGTAATACGATTGCGATTAAACATACGCCGATGAAAGCTGTCGTGCTGTAGACTACTACGCCTGTTGCAATGTTAATGATTCGATTGTGATGGAATGTTCTGTTAGATTTCATAAAGTAAAGTATTAAAGTTATTATTATTATTTGTTTGTTACACATATATTATCGGTATAGTGTCGTATTAGTATTGTAAGTGTGATATAAAGCAGCTAAGTATTAAGAGTAAGGGGCTAGTGTCACGCTATAGTGCCTGTGATAAGATCACTGACAACTCTTCTACGTAGTCGGTATCGAACCGAGTCCAGTACGATCGTTCAGGAACTTTCATCCCAAGTGATTGGTGTTGAGACGACAGAACATCGATTAATAGTTCGCGATAAGAAGTTGATTCGTAGTATTTGATAGCGTATAACATAATGGTTTAGAGTTTAAAGTAGTAGCTTAATTGCTTACACATATATTATCGGTAT
>Ga0302114_10000582_pt1 | contig 25376 bp, 23 predicted proteins | sample AG5_Surface_MG_FD_203107 | JGI IMG/M metagenome (GOLD analysis project Ga0302114, IMG submission 203107) | Marine microbial communities from Western Arctic Ocean, Canada - AG5_Surface | ecosystem: Environmental > Aquatic > Marine > Oceanic | place: Canada: Western Arctic Ocean | collected...
GTGTTATGTGTCGAAAAATTATAGAAAAACACGATTTAAAGTGGATCGCACACGATGGTGAGAAATGGATTCACTCTCGGAAAACCCCATGTCTTCCAAAATCACGACCCACGAACAAACAAAGAAAGCATTTAGGTTTTGGTCTTAATGATTAAACCTAAAGCTGTTTCCAGGTTATTCTCGTTACGTTTGAGTGGCTTTTCCCTTTTCAAACGTAGTGTTTCGTTTTTACCAGACGCACTCGTTATATCACTTAGTTTCTTCGTATTTGAAACCATAGGTATAATCCGTTCCAGTAAAGGTTCTATTTCTACTTCTCTAGGTTTTTCTACATCGACTACATTATTTTCTCTAAATTTTTCTATATCTAGGTCACCCCCGAACTCAATGAGTCTTTGTCGATGTGGTGCCTTTTTTATGGTTCCTATCTTATCGAAAAGTTTACGGCGCATCATGACCATATTACCACATATGAGTCCGCCGCGATTACATCCATACTTATCGATTGCGTATGTTTTCATGCAACTCCATGAACAGAAGTTTCCGGATGTATAGAATTTGTTTCGTCTTTCGTCGTGTTTATGGGGCATGCTTAAAGCCGTACCCTCAAATGGATGACAACACCACCAACACCACATTCATTAGTTAAGTTAAACTTACTTTTTTTCTTTAAGTGTGTCATCCTCGTCTACTCTTCACCATGTAAATTAAAGCGATTAAACCTATACACGACATTACCACCATTAAAGTAGCACCACCCGCTAACATTTTTTCCTCTTTCTCCACTTTCTCTTTTTTTTCTTGTTTTATAGCTTCGATTTTCGCTTCTTCCTTTGCCACCTCAATTGCCTTTTTTTCTTCTTCTTTTGCTTTCTCTTGATTTTCTAAATACTGTTTCATACCCGTTTCCTGATAACCTACCATTTTCACAGCCCATTCGGCATCATCTTTAGCTTTCTTTTCACATCGCGTTGTGATAGTACTACCTTGAACTGTACCATCCATTTGGTAATATTTTCCACATATTTTCATGTTTTGAGTACACCCTCTAACTTCCCCTTTACTATTTATAAGTCCATCTTCAACATATACATTATCACCCGTAGATCTACACGCATCAATAAAACAGTGTTTAGTACCGAAAAATTTCCTCTTATGGTCTTCGGGTACAGCTTCTATCATAGCATTAAAATTTTTATTTGCGTCTACACACCCAATGAAATCTTTATTTTCATCTTCGTCACACCATGTACCGTCATTCTCTAATGTATTTATACACGAACAGTATTTATCATTTTTACCCTCGGGGGTTTGACAATATTCCTTTACTATTTCCGTAAAGTGTTTGGGTGAAGATTCCCTTAATGTTTTACAATTTTTTTGAATTGGTTCGGTTCCATCCTTTCTATTCGCTTTAGTTTTTACACATTGGGTTTTAATTAGTTCTTTCTTCAAATCCCAACACGTTTTATCATTCCCAATTTTAAAATCTGGGTTTTCCCATACCACCTTATTATTTTCGTGACATATCTTCCCAGTGATGGTGTCCCATACAGCTCGGCGAGGATCGTTAGGTGCCGCCGTATCAGCATGTAGCGCGGATAATACACCTTCGTCGATACTATACGAACAACTCATTTTCGGGTGTCCCAAATCTCTTGGTAAATTTCCAGATTGTAACCATAAACCTTTATCTGCGTGTATACACGGGTTCCCCGTTAAATTACCAGTTGAACTAAGAGGATATTCATCTATCCCCCCTTCTGTGTTTCTGGGGTGATAATACCATGCGCATACGTTTCCATCTTTACATCTAAGATCATGATGATAGTGTGTATATCCATCGTCACCTTGTTCCGGTAAAAGTAGTGTATGATTTATAATACCACCTTTCTCTATTTTTTCTTCTGGTATAAGTTCGAATCCTATACCTGAAACTCGACCCTCGAGTAACCATGAATGTCCCGGTTTTTCATGTGCGGGTGCGCCATCACCAGACCAGTACCCATTAGGTAATGTCATCAGTATCTGATTAGACGCTTCACCGTGTTCCATTAATGTAACACCTGTATTTTCACACCCTGAAATTCTAACAGACCTAGATGCATCATCATATTTAACTTTTACTATACCATCTGTCTCGGCTGTAATGGTTTCTAATAAATTATCGCCATCATTGGTATTATAATTCCCATGTCTCAGTAATTCTATTTTACATACCATTATTATATTATATAGGTATTTTTTTTCTGTATATACAATAACTAATATCATGGGAGGTGGCGGAAGTCAAACTATCAAAAATGAAATGAATATAAAATCGACCACTGAACTTTTAACCAGTACAGTATTAAAAACTGAAAATAGTACTCAGGCTAATTGCAACACAGCACAAAATTTATCTGTAAAAATAGGAACCGTCATAGGATGTCCGTCTTATTTTGGACAGACAGCATCGTGTGATGTACAATCATCATCATCAGATATATCAAAATCAATTTCACAATCTGCGAATAAAGTTGCCGAAGATATGAAAACTAAAGCGGGTGCTGCTTTAGATAACGCGTCCCAAGCTGGTAATTTTCAGTTTGGGGATAAATCCAACGTACAAACTAAAATTAACAAGGAAATTGAAACTATTATCAAGGATGAATTTTCCGAAGAAAAGTTAAATGAAACTATGGCTAGTGCAGTAATGATCCAGGACGGTGAATTGGAAATTGGTTTCTATGATTGTAGTCTCGGGGGTAATATCAATTTCGAACAAGATGTATCGGCGAAGGTTGCCGCAGGTGCTGTAATGAACAAGGTTTTAGAAAGAATTGTAGACAGTGATGTTACAAAAGCAATAACATCTGAAATCGATTCTAAAAACACGAAGAAAGCTGGTGGTGCGGCAGAAGTCGTAGACTCTGCCGGTGATGCCGCTGCAGGTATTATTGGTGCTGCAACAGGTCCAATGAAATACGCTATGATTGCTGGTGTTGTGTGTTGTTGTATGATTGTAGTATTAGCTATAGTTATGGGAATGTCACCAGCTGGACAGAAAAAAATGGGTAACGCGAACCTCGGTAGAATGGGTGCGGGTATGATGAAAATGGCAAAACGTTAAATGAATTATAGTCTACTAAAAACGACTATAAGAAAAATAAGTATAAGAAACAAACAAAATAAAAACAAAAACATTTTATTTGTGTTTTCTTTTGTTCTAGTATTTAATTTATCTATAGATCCCTCATCTGGTTTAATAACACTGTAAAACTTTTCTTTACACATTTTTAAAAAATCGTCACTTTTACATTCATTTTCAACAACGCATTCTCGACACTTTTTCTTTTCACGTTCGTCTATCTTTCGCTGAACTTTATCCGCTCGAGACATTTCGTTTACTCCGGGTAGCGCTGCAAGTTTTGCTTTTTGATCAGGTAAGACAGCCATCGTTGTTTATATTAATATTAAAGAAATAATTTTCCTTTATATTATGATTTTAAGTATAGACGTTGGTATACGAAATTTAGCAATGTGTATGCTTGACGAAACGTCTAATCTTATTGTTCAGTGGGATGTTTCTGGTGTTCCCCCTGAACATAAAGACGGATTATTTGTTTCTTTAAGAGACCATTTGGATGATAAACCGTGGATCTTAAAAGCAGACACGATACTCATTGAAAAACAACCCGATAAAAATAGAAAAATGAAAATGGTTGAACACTTTCTTCATACCTATTTCGTTATACGTAACCCTAAAGCTGAAACGATCATTTACGACGCGCGTTTCAAAATACCCGATTTTGCGGGTCCCGGTAAAGCCATGTATACGAAACGTAAGAAAGCGTCCATTGAGCGGTGTCAGCAATTCATATGGAATAATACAATTAATGCACACTGGATTCCTATATTCAATGCGTCTAAAAAGAAAGATGATCTTGCCGATACGGTCATGCAAGCTATTAGTTTCACGAAACGTATTGAACCTATACAAAGCGTTTCGAAAAAGTCGAAAAAACTTGTTCCTCGTAAACCTAACGAGAACCAAAAACGAACGCGGTACTCTAAATCAAATTTAGCGTACATTTATAAGAATAAAACCGAACTCGAAGTTCTCGAAAATAATAAACGGTTTATGAAAGATCTTAAACGGTACTATAAAAGTATAGACGATTTAGTTAAGGATCTAACGGTCGTATAATGAATTATATCTTTTCATTACCTCGTCTAAATTGAAATTTTCATAATTCATATCTGGACTGTTTAAATCTAAACAATGGACGTTCTTAAAAACGTCCGGTGTTATATTTTTCACTTCCCAATATACATCTAACATAAATTCACCGACGTGCTCGGTTTCGATGGTGTTTCCTATCATTATAGGTTTAAAATCTCTAATTATATCAGTTGGGTATTTTTTAGATGCGAAAATATTAGTATAAATATAATCGTCTCTCATTTTTTCTATAGGTATTAAACCATTTGGTAAGACGTAAAAAAAGTTCCAATCAGGTAACATTTTAAACATATCGTCTATCTCTAAATCATTATTTACCCTATAAAAATTATCGTATTCGAACTGAACCATATCAACGGGTATATCTTTTAGACCCTTCAAAACTCCTAAATCATGTCCATCTGTATCGATTTTCAAAAAGTTTATACTCGAAATGTCATTTTTTTTACAATAATCATAAAGTGTATTATCTGTATCATTTAATGCACATTTATTAACAGTAACGTTTTCTGAATCATAATTAACTTCCTTCTTATACATTGTATACTCGTTTGTATTTTCCCAAATCTTACCAGATGGTTTAAAATCGGGATCAAATAAGTGTAAAGATATATCTTCATTTATTTCACTTGGAAATACCGAACCAGTTGCACCTACGTCAAAAATACACGCCCCGGGTGTATTTTTGATTATAGACCTTAATAGTTCTAACTCGCCGTTCACATTATGGTTACAGCATATTCTATAGCTAAAATAAGGTAAATTATATTTCTTTTCTTTATCTTTTACGGTTATGATTTCATCTAATCGTGGCTCCATGATATATTAATATTATTCCAAAACTTTAACTAACGTAAATTCTTATCAGCCGTATAATATGTCTTCCCCTTAACAACAAAACTGTGTACGCGCGCATACGCCCACGCTTGTGGACTCGCACCTGGTCGGTGTCCCGTTCTCCATGCAGCTAACCCACGATCGTACACTGTTTTTAAAGTTTTCAATGGTATACCTGTCACTTTGGATATATCTTTCAGTTTCGTTACACCCGGGTACCTCTTACGGAACTTCGACGTATAACTTGACGTTTTCGTTTCGACCTTTTTATCGGTTTTGAAAGGTGTGTAGTCTTTTTTCAGCATCTTTTTGTATCTCGTTTCAACGTTCTTAATGGTGTTTAGTCCCCTGAAATATTTGAGTGGTGCGTATATTTTACCCTCACTTTTACGAAGTTGGGTAATTTTTTTACGAATATCGCTCTCGGATAACATCTTAAAGATTATGGTCGTACCTATATTAAATGGAGAAAAAAGTACTCGATCATGGTTTTGTTAGACTTGTGGATTACATGCCGAGGGAAAATCTTGATACGTCAATTGTTCAAGCCGCTCGAGTTTCTTACGGAGAAGGTACGACGACATCGAGAGGTGATGTGGGTCTTATTAGATATTTAATGCGTCATTGGCACAACACACCATTCGAAATGGTTGAATTCAAGTTTCATATCAAAATGCCTATATATATTGCGCGTCAACACATGCGTCACAGAATGGCAAGTGTGAATGAATATTCAGCGAGATATTCCATAGTTCCAGAACAATATTATAAACCCGAAGTTTTACGTGGTCAGTCAAAAGTAAACCACCAGGGTTCGGAAGGTGAAATTGATATTAACGCCGATCGTGAAAATGCGTTAAATAAACACTTTGATAATTCGTATGAAATATACAAATACCTACTCGATGACGGAGTGTGTAGAGAACAGGCAAGAGGTACACTTACCCAATCAACATATACCGAATTTTATTGGAAAATAGATTTACATAATCTCATGCATTACCTTCGTCTCAGAATGGAACTCGGTGCACAAAAAGAAATTAGGGATTATGCCGAAGCTATTTATGAACTTGTACAACCACTGGTACCGATTACCATGAAAGCATTTATGGATTTTAGAATGAATGCGATTCAGTTATCAGGACCGGAAATTGAAGCTATCGCAAACGGTACACCAATTGAATCTATAGGTGAACGCAGAGAATTTGAACAAAAAATACGACTTTTGGGTATAGATAAAAAATGTTAGTAATAAATAAGTAATAAAATGTTTTCACTTTCCTCAATAACCGCTACATTTGCTTCGACACAAAAAAAGTTTAAGAAGTTTGGTAAGAAACTGCGTAAACAAAGAGATGGAGAAGTTGATGGTATAAAAGACAAAATAAAAGAAATCGCTGGTGATGAAGTTGAGCGTACCAAAAGTTTATTTGAAAAACATAAAGATTTTTTCAAAAAAAATAAAACCCCAACAACACCTGGTTCAGAAACGACCGCTATTGATTTTTACGAAAAGCCCTAAGCGCTAAATCTAGACTTATTAATGTTAAAAATACAGACACTTCCTTATATTGTTCCAACAAGTTACCTGCAAATACAGCCAATAAAACACTATATTGTACGTACCTCATTTCTTTTCGTGATTTTTCCATTGATCTTTTCATAGACGCACGCGATTGTTCCATATCCAACATGGCCGTACTTATATTCTTTATCCGACTAGGCATTTCGACCGACGTCGTTAACATACTACCTATATCTATACTATCAGAAACCTGTTCTTTGATAAGTGGTTCTAAGTACTCGAGATACGTAAAATCTGGATCTAGGAGTACACATGTACCTTCTATAGTAGAGAACGCTTTTGCAAGGTATACGAACGATGTTGGTATGATAAACGGTTTCGTTTGTGCCAAAGACAATAGAAGTTCATCCTGTAAAATGTCATCACGTAGGTTTTTACCATCAAGTGTTTCGAGATAATTTAAACCTGTTTTGAAGAAAAGTTCAATATCATTCGTATCGGATGACATTGGTAAAATAACACCCAATTTTATGAGTGTATCAACAATACCCTTTGTATCTTTATTTATAATAGAAATGAATATGTTTTGGAATCCTTCTTTTATATCATCACTTAAACCAATAATTAATCCAAAATCATAAAATACCAATTTTCCTTCTTTAGAAAACCCAATATTTCCCGGGTGTGGGTCAGCATGAAAAAATCCATAATCCATTGTTTGAATAACGTACGAATTAATGAGTGCCTGACACACTTTCTTACCGTTTACATCTGGGTCGGATATATCGGCAAGTTTTTCAGATTCGACATATTCCATAACAATCATATTCTCATTCGATAACCCTTTGTACACTTTTGGAACTTTTACCCATTTCATTCTATTAAACGATTTACGAAAACGTATCGCATTTTCCATCTCTTTTTCGTAGTCGGTTTCCGCTAATAAGTATTCTATAGACTCGTTAAGTACATACCCTGAACCTGTACCCGTATCAACACCAATTTTTTCGAGTAAATTAACTATATCACGGACATCATCTGTATCCTGTTTCATGATATTGTATATATCGGGGCGTTTTAGTTTAACAACCACCTCTCTACCATCAGTTAATACCGCTTTATGAACTTGACCTATACTTGCAGATTTAAACGGTTCATAATCAAAACTAGAAAACATATCGGAATTAATGTGTTCTTTGATCATGGTTTCTACATAGTATTTATCAATTGATGGTACGTTATCCTGTAAAGATTCTAATTGGTTTATAAAGTCTAACGGGTATAAATCAGCCCGGGTTGATGCAATTTGTCCTAATTTGATAAATGTTGGTCCTAACTCAATTAATTGGTCCCTCGTCCATTTTCCGAATTTTACCTGGTCCTTTTCAAATTGTCGTTTCCATAAAAATTTACCAGCAAATTTCCACGTTTTAGTCTTACGTATTGGTGGTATTTTTACAAGATCTATTTTTAACGCACATAGCGGCATCTTATATTACACTATGAAAATTTTTCCGTATAATATTTGTGTGTATATATAAATGCGAGTTCATGTAATAGGTTCCGGTCCAACCGGTATGTCAGTCGCATGGGAAATACTCAGATCCACAGACCATGAAGTTATTATATACGATCGTAAAGAATCAGCCGGTGGTTCGTGGTGGGAACCATCTGGGGGTAAACGAGATTTACACGCACACAGAATCGTGTTTGATAATGCGTTCGTAAACACAAATAGTTTATTCGAAGAAATGGGTATTGAATGGGATGATATATTTCAGCCCGCAGACACGCGTGTATATACTACAACGTTCAAGTATCTTAAATTTAAAGATTATTTAACTTTAACGTCACTCGCGGTACGTGTTTTAGCACAACCTGTAAAGTACAAAGGTATAAGTCTCAAAGACGCACTCGGAGAACTCTCAGAATCTGGTGAAAAACTACTCAAAGCTTTACCTTTAATCATGGACGGGGTTGTTTGGGAAACCATGTCAGCATTTGAATTTGTAAAAAGTTTTGATCACGTAGGTATGTCTAAACAATACGTTCAAAAAGTTTCGGGTAAAGTCATGTCAGACAAAATGCAAAAAGCACTCGTAGATAAAGGTGTTAAATTTATGTTCGGGAGTGAAGTTGATAAAATTCATTATGAAAAAGATGGATATGAAGCTTCTTTTACAAACAAAACAAAAATAAAAGATGGACTCCTTGTTTTGTGTATAGATAATAGTAAAGCGTTACAATTGGTAGATGAGAATTGGGGTAAAGATACCCTTAAAAAAATTGGTCCAAGTACGTATGGGTGTATTAACGTTTTGTTAGATTATGACGAACCAATCCGTTTACCTAAAAGTGATTTAGAATATACAATGGAAACAGAATTCAGTTTACAGCCAGTAGTCCTTAGTGATGAAAAAACAGTTTCATGTGTTATATGTAATCTCACGGATGAAGTTTTATCAACCGATCCAGAAACATTAAAAGGTGAAGTTGTCAAACAATTATGTGTACCACAGCCAACGAGTATTCGTATAGGATGGGGTTCGTATTGGAAAGATGGTAAATGGTCATTCGAACAATCATCAGGGGTTTTGAGTTTATATGGTCAGGTTCCATTTTACGGAGAATCTTCGAAAGTCGCTTTATGTGGTATGATGTCCGAAAGAAAAACACCATATTCGAGTATCGAAGCCGCTATAGAGGTTGGAAGATCGTTTTGTCACGAAACGTTCGAAACGAGAAGACCATTACACCCAGTTTTAATTACTCACGTTTTGTTAATACTTATAGTTTTGTTTCTTATTATAATATATACACGTAAAGAATGACTTTACCGGTGACTGCAACTGTTTACGAAGCCATGTACGACTACAATGAAAAAAAATATATTAGAATAACATTACCTGATAAAGTAGGAGACTATATCAGGGAATTACACGAACATAAAACGGGTGTTGTTTTATTTCCTCAAAAACTCGATAACCCATTAGAAGGTAACGTTTTAAAAGTAAAAGTTCCCTTCAGATACCGACGTGTTATGTGTAATGTCGATGGAGACACACCGGTTCAGTCACTTGTAAAAGGTGACCGAGTTCAAACTGAAATTCAATTTAATGGTGCTTGGAATGCTCACGAACATAGTGGGTATTCGTGGGTATTGAAATATATAAAATGTTTATAATTCTTCAGTAATTACATCAGATTCAGGTACTTCGGTTACTTCGGTTACTTCGGTTACTTCGGTTACTTCGGTTACTTCGGTTACTTCGGTTACTTCAGGTACTTCGGGTAAAGATATTACGGAAGCATCTTCGGATACGTTAGGTAAATCTATTTCGGAAACCCCACTTTCTTTAAGAGCATATAACATTTTCAAACTACCTTCCATACGATATACATCAATTTTCATTTTTTCAATATCTTCAGTAAGTTTTTTTATATTAGTTTCGATTTGCATAACAGTCATTTTTTATATAATGTAATTGTTTAAATTCTTTAATATAAAGTTTTAATACATTAATAATTAAAATGAGTCTTACACGCTCGGGATATCTCACAGGCGAGACACCAGAAATCAAAAAAGAACTCACGGTACGTGCCGTTGTAAATACAGAGTTTGGGTTTCCACCGCCTCCCTTTAAGGTATTCAGAAAAACAAAAACAGGTCTATGTGTTCCTCGATTTTACGGTGAAGAAAAATTTGGTAAAGCAAAAGAAGATCGTCGTCCTACACCAGTTAAAATATCTTGTAAATTTAATGGAAAACTTCGCGATGAAACACACCAAAATGATGCTTTGGCTGCAGCACTTAAATCTGGGCACGGCGTTCTCTCACTTCCTTGTGGCTTCGGGAAAACGACAGTATCCTTGGCCATAGCATGTAAACTTGGGTACAGAACCATGATTGTGGTACACAAAGAGTTTCTCGCGAATCAGTGGAAAGAACGTATCCAACAGTTTTGTCCAGGTGCCACTATAGGTGTAGTACAACAGAACAAATTAGAAACAGATTGTGATTTTGTCATCGCCATGCTCCAATCACTTTCTTTAAAAGAATATTCATTCAATGATTTCGATACTATTGGTACTCTTATCGTTGATGAAGCACATCATATATGCGCAAAAGTATTTTCCCAATCCCTTTTTAAAATATGCCCTAAACATATTTTTGGACTCTCCGCAACACCGACCCGTAAAGATGGTCTTACGAAAGTCTTACATTGGTTCATGGGACCAACATTTTTTGCCGTTGAACGTGAAAATCAAGAACAAGTCGAAGTATTTCCCATAGAGTATAGATGTCCACGTTTTCAGGATCCACCACCATGTACGCGGTTCGGTAAACTTTCATTAGCGACCATGATTACCGAACTTACCGAAGATCGTGGACGAAACATCGTTATAGCAAACCTTATCAAAAATATTGTTAAGGGGACGCGTCAAGTTCTCGTATTAAGTGATCGTCGCCACCATTGTGAAGTACTCCACCAAAGTTTTAAGAAAACGTCAGGTCTGTATATGGGTGGTATGAAAGAAGCGGATTTAGCAGAATCAAGTAAAAAACAAATCATATTTGCGACGTTTAGTCAAGCACACGAAGGTCTTGATATACCTTCACTCGATACGGTTATACTTGCGACCCCTAAGTCCGATATTGTACAATCGATTGGACGGATTATGCGCGAAACACACGGTAAAAAGAACAATCCACACATTTATGACATGTTCGACCAATGGTCTATATGTCACGCCATGTATAATAAACGTCTCAAAGTGTACCGCCAAGGTGGTTTTAAAATACCCAAACAAAAACCCGAGGAACCTAATGATTTCAGTAAAGGGAAATGCCTCATTTTACCATGAAAATAATCATTCGTATTTGTAAGAATGACTGGTTGCAATACTGGTCGTAATATACAAAAGTATAAAGGTGCGGGTGCATCTACACTCCAGGATGCTTTAGAAAATGGAAACACGGCATCTCTCGATATTGTATTACAATCACCAGCTATATTCGTAGGTGATGGTAGCGGTTTAACTAATATACCCGGTGTTGGTGGTTCGGTTGGTAATTTACAACAGGTTACAGATGTAAATGCAACAACTACTCGATTTATAACACTTTCAAATACCGTGACATCCTTACAAACATCGGGTAATATTGTAGTTGGTACAAATGTTCATGCAGTTGAATATTTTGGTGATGGTAGACATTTAACTAGTGTAGCTTTAGAAACAGATTTGATAAGTAATGTATCTCGAATTGGTGTTTTGGAAACAGATCTATCCAGTAATTCTACGAGAATAGGAACTGTAAGTACAGATTTGTCAAGTAATGCTGGAAGAATAACTACGGTAGAAACAGACTTGGCGAGTAATTCGACGAGAATAGGAACTGTAATTACAGACTTAACAAGTAATTCGACGAGAATAGGAACTGTAATTACAGACTTAACAAGTAATTCAACGAGAATAGAAACTGTAAGTACAGACTTGGTAAGTAATGCTGGAAGAATAACTACGGTAGAAACAGACTTGGCGAGTAATTCAACGAGAATAGAAACTGTAAGTACAGACTTGGCGAGTAATTCAACGAGAATAGAAACTGTAAGTACAGACTTGGCGAGTAATTCGACGAGAATAGAAACTGTAAGTACAGACTTGGCAAGTAATTCAACGAGAATAGAAACTGTAAGTACAGACTTGGCAAGTAATTCAACGAGAATAGGAACTGTGAGTACAGACTTGGCAAGTAATTCGACGAGAATAGAAACTGTAAGTACAGACTTGGCAAGTAATTCAACGAGAATAGAAACTGTGAGTACAGACTTGGCAAGTAATTCAACGAGAATAGGAACTGTGAGTACAGACTTGGCAAGTAATTCAACGAGAATAGGAACTGTGAGTACAGACTTGGCGAGTAATTCGACGAGAATAGGAACTGTGAGTACAGACTTGGCAAGTAACTCGACGAGAATAGGAACTGTGAGTACAGACTTGGCAAGTAACTCGACGAGAATAGGAACTGTGAGTACAGACTTGGCAAGTAATGTAGTACGAATTGGTGTTTTGGAAAATGAAGTACAACCCGTAAATAGAGGTGGGACTAATATAACATCGTATGGCACCGGAGACATGTTATACGCAAGCGCTCCGTCAGCTTTGTCGAAACTTACACCCGGAACTTCTGGATATTTTCTACAAACAAATGGTACAGGTAACGCACCTACATGGGAAAATGTTGCCGATATAGGTTCGGCAACACCGGCAAATTTATACACAGATGATTTTATAACCGGTGGTCCATGGAGTGGTATAACTGATGCAAATATTAGAGTTTTAGGAAATGTTTCAAATTTATCGAATCAGCTCGTGGCGCGCGATGATAAGGGTGATATATTTGTTTCGAATGTAAACGCAATAAGAATTTATGGTGATGGTACATTTCTCACGGGTGTCGCTTTAAGTACAGACTTGACAAGTAATTCGACGAGAATAGGGACTGTAAGTACGGACTTGGCGAGTAACTCGACGAGAATAGAAACTGTAAGTACAGACTTGGCGAGTAATTCAACGAGAATAGGGACTGTAAGTACGGACTTGGCGAGTAACTCGACGAGAATAGGAACTGTGAGTACGGACTTGGCAAGTAATTCTACGAGAATAGTAACTGTGAGTACGGACTTGGCAAGTAACTCGACGAGAATAGGAACTTTGAGTACAGACTTGGCAAGTAACTCGACGAGAATAGGAACTTTGAGTACAGACTTAGCGAGTAACTCGACGAGAATCACGAACTTACAAAATTCAACCATAATAAGTAATAGTTCAGGTATAACAGATGCATTTGAAACGGGTGATTTGATATATGCATCGGGTCAAAATACACTTTCAAATTTAAGTATAGGTTCTACTAGTCAAGTACTTACAGTTTCTGGTGGTTTTCCAACGTGGGTTTCTCCCATTGGTGGAGGAGGTGGGGGTTACTGGACACAAAATGGTTCAGATATATATTACAATACTGGTAATGTTGGTATTGCAAATACGGCACCAACAAATACGTTATCAGTCGGAACGGTTGTAAGTATACAGGAAACAGCTTCAGGTGATGTTATTATTGTAAGAGGTAACGGGTATTTCAGTGATGAGGTTTACGTCGCTAAGAAACTAACCTTGCCTTCTGGTTCATTATTAATAGCAGATACGATAAAGGTTCGTTCATTTAACGTTAAAGAAACGCAGGTCGTTGCAGAAAGACCAGCGTCTCAAATATCAACAATTTAATTTAATTTTAAAAATACATGTTTGTACAAATTTATACATTTATTAAATATTTACAAATACTAAATGGCATCACTTTTATCGTCAGGTGATCCGACACTAGCAACAATATCCTATAAAGCTACGTCATCTGATTTATCGTTCGATAATTCTTATTATTTTGCGAGTTCGAATACGAGTTCAAATTTTAATGTATATTATTGGTCAGGAAGTGTGTGGTCGTCAAAATATACACAAACAAAATCCGGTAATTTTGGACACCAAATTGCATGTACGTGGGACGGCGATCGTTTTGTTGTTGGTTCGCCACACGAAAATAAAGTTTACGTTTATCATAATCCAGGTGGTACCGGTTCACAAAAATGGACGCATAACGCGAGTGGTTTTGTAACTTCACCGACAGTATATACAATATCGTGTCCAGATAGTAGTACTACCGGTAGACGATTTGGTTGGTCGGTTTCTATTGCGAAGGATATAGGTAACCATATAGTTATAGGCGCACCAGGTGATTTTACACAGTCAGATAGCGACGGACAAAAACGTGGTAAAGTATACATATACGAATTTGATGGGTCGACGTGGTCGAAAACGTTCGAAAAAACTGATTCAAGTGCACACACTGATGTTAGTAATTCGGGTAGCAGTATATCCATTAGTGAACCAGAAATTCAATTAAAAGAGTCTTCGGCAACTTCTGGTCAGGCCTTCTACCAAGTAAATAACGCGAGTCCCCAATTCGGATTTTATGTTGATATATCCGGGTACGCCGAATACATTGCTATAGGTGTACCTGGCACACCCATAGGTCTATTAAACTCTACAAACCTTGATGGGTACTCCGGTGGTGATTCTATAAACCGTACCGGTGGTGGTAGTGATTATTTTGAAAATACGGCACAATTAGGGTGTATCGTGTGTTATAGTACGAGTAACACAAACAAAAGTTGGGCATCGAATACAGGTTTATACGGTAAACCTGTTCGGGGACAAACCGAAATGTCTTGGACTAGTGGACTAATTGGTGATAATTCGAGTAATACAGTAATATGGGATTTTACAGCTTTAGGGACAACGTGTAAACTATCACTCGACGGTACCCGTCTTATTGGTGGTTCACCGAGGTATAGTTTTCCAGGTAAACAACAATCCCCTAATTTTGGTCGTTTAGATGCGTGGAATTATAGTACGACTGATTCAGATTGGGTATTAGGTAAAGGGCGTGTTGTAGGTAATAGACCTGGTAACAGGTTGGGTATGAATATTGCGATCGATTATACGGGTCAACGTATAGTAGCATTGCTTATGATACAGCCTATAGAATATAATTCTGGGGGGAATACGGGAAATGGTGGTATTATGGTTTTCGATTGGAATGGTAATGGGTTTTATGAAGTAGTACCAGAAGTACAAACAAATTTAGGTAGTAGTGTAGACCATATTTATGGTACAGTTGCAATATCAAAAGGTGATGTTATAGCCGCTTCCGCTTGGGATTATGGTAGTACCGGTCAAATAACTTTTTATTTTTATAAATTAACAGGTGGATTTGATGGTAATTCACTCGTTGGTGGGTACTGTGCAGCTGATACCTTTCTCGTCGGTCCGAACGACGGTTCAACACAAAATACGTTTAAGAAACAAATAAAGTTTGGTGGTACTTTCTTTGATAACACGTACGAAAACACAACTCTTGAAAATAGAATTTACCATTTTAATCAAGATGGTAACGATGCTAATAAACAGGGGTATTCAGAACTCCTTATTTCTAAAAAGACGAGTGCAGATGCTCCAGATATGATTCGTTTCAAATCAAACGAGTTTCGTATAGACACGTATGTTAATCAAAATAATAATAATCAGTTTACTACAATTGCAGATGGTGAATACGATCACCATCCCGCGTTAACAATGAATGTAGCTGGTAATTTCAAATTAAATGCCGAGTTTGACACTGAGGTTGAAGACACGCAATGTGAAACAAAGGCGTTATTAGATGTGGAAGGTGATGTATTTGGAAGACGTCGTGTTAATGCTGGGTACTTACAGGGGCAGAGTTTTTTAGGTCGTAAATGGCCATGGCAAATTTTATACGATACGAGGTCTGCACACACTAAAAATGGTAACAATTTATACTCGAATACATTTAATGAATTTAATTCTACATCAACGTATAAACAAGGACGTTTAGATAGTACAGGTGTGGGTACTAGTACCGTAAATTACCACGAAAGTGAAGGTGCTATTACATTATCGAGTTTAAATACTCGTGTACATAATAATGATGGTAACGTAGTAAAAAGTATAACAGATAACGGTATATCTGGTTCACTTTGGTTTAAACTTATAAACGAACACTCTACGTATAGTAGTAGCGGTGTAACACTAGTAAGTTACGGTACTCCTCACTTCTCTAGTCATTCAGGGTTTAGATTACAGATAACAAATAATAATATACAGTTCAATTTTGGAACTGGTAAAATTCAGCCAAGTCCAGGTTATAGTTTAACAAGAGATAAATGGTACCATGTATATTACTCTTTTAAACCACTGCAAATTATAACGTTAAGTAATATAAGTTTATGGATTAATGGGAGTTTGATTGGATTATCAGGTACTTCATTAACAAATGCGGGTGGATATTCAGCTAACCATTATATTGGTTCATCATTGCTTGATAGTGCGACTCAAGTATACATTGGAATGGTGGCACATTACAATTCACATTACGCTCAACAGTTTCATTCGGCAGTTGACAATTATATAGGACAGTTTGCTTCTCCTACTGAAATGTATAACTGGGGACCACCCCAACAAAAATTGGTGGTTGGTGGTGACACATTTATTGAAAATAGATTAAGTATAGGTGCTACTCATAGTCCAGAATACCCATTAGACGTCGCGGGTGATATTAACATATCTACTGGTAGTAGTTTCAGGATTAATGGTGTCATACAATCGGGTTCGAGTAATTGGACAATATCTGGGTCTAACATTTATAGAAACACGGGTCAAGTAAATATAGGTGGAAATACATTCACACGAGCCAAATTAGAAATTAATGGGTCGTATAACAGTTTACTAAGTTATATGTTCTACGCGGCTGCCGCATACGGTGGAACTGCAACTGGAAATAATGATTATAGTATATACTGTAGTCACAGAGTTGCAGCTGTTGAATTTAATGCATTTTCAGATCGTCGAATAAAAAAGAATATAACCGATATAAACGATAGTTCTGCACTCGATAAAATTCGTCTTCTCGAACCCAAAATATACAATTATATCGACGAAAAAGGTAGAGGGACAAGTAATGTATACGGTTTTATCGCCCAAGAAGTCGCAAACGTTTTACCGTACGCGGTTACAATAAGCGAAGGAGATATACCAAATATATTAAGAAACTCAAATGTAAGTGTCATCGATAATAATACAATTGAATTGACTTTAGAATCATCTGTAGAAGAATTAAGTTTATCAAATACATCTGTTATAAACATTATTACAGATGAGGATAAAGATTTAAAGTGTAATGTACTTTCGTTTTCGGAAAATAATGTTATAACAATAGAAAATACAGGTGATTTTAGTAATGTCACGAACGCTTTTATAAAGGGGGAACAAGTGAGTAATTTTCACCATTTGAATAAAGATGCTATATGGGCAGTTTCAACTGCGGCTTTACAGGAAGTAGATAGACAATTACAGACCGAAAAGGCGAAAGTTTCGACGTTAGAAACACAAGTCGCTAATCTATTAGCGCGTGTTACAGCGCTCGAAAACAACTAATTTTTTTTACCATTCTGGAAAATGTCAGAATGGTAGAAAGTTTTGTTTATTTACTTTCGTGATGGGAGTGTGTCCATGATTGCTAAGGCGATAACACCCGCAATAAAGAACAAAACAACATAATTACACTCCGTATCTTCTCCTCTACCAGTAGAATTTTTACTTTTCTCCTGGACTGGGACTGATACTTCTCGCGAAGGTCTCGGCCTTTCAATAGGATCTTCGTCTAATGGACAATAACCTATCATATACTATATTTTACAAATTAATTTCAACCGTTTTTTTCTTTCGACCACGTTTAGCTTTGGTCTGAGTAACTTTAACTTCACGCAATTCTCCTTCACCCCCTTCGACGTCACCTGGTATTGGTGCCTCTGCAATATCGGAAATATCGTCATCTTCGTCATCGTCTACGATAACTGGTTCCTGCGCTGGGATACTCGTCGTGTTCATGGGTGGTGTTGGTGGCATCATAATGTTACCCATGAGACTTGAAATATCAAACCCGGGTCCTTGCATTTCGTGTTTACCGGTATTTGAAGATTCTGAACTTTGTTCTGACTTTGGAACCGTGTTTTGTACAGCAGACATCATATTTTGAACCAGACCTGGATTTTGTTTAATCACGTCGTTCATGTTTGGCATGACCGATTTGAACATACTATTCGTTAAGTGGAACATCATCGCCGATCCTCCGAGCATCATAATAAGTTTGACTTCCGGGGCGACATGCATTTTAGTTCTATACTTGACGTATAGCTCCTCAAAAACTTCATCATAATCATCGACATTTTCCATGACGTTTTCAGACCACCCGTCAAGTTGGATCTCGAATGGGTTATACTTCTTATTCATAAACTCAAGGCCTGTCGTACACGCAATAAGCATACGTCTTGCAAATTTAACCGATTTGTCTACATCTATACTATACGTAATTCGTTTTACTTCGTTTCTAAGTTCATCTATAGGGGAATATGCATTCAAGCGCTTGTTGACAGTAAAACCCTTTTTTTCCAAACGTCCAAGTTTGTTTACGAGATCCGCTTTCTCTTCATCTATCGTCTTAAAACCGGGTGATGGTTTTTCTTCCTCTTCTTCCATCATATATCCACCACCACCCCCGTAGTCCATCTCAGGTTCATCATCATATTCGTGATAATCAAGTGGTTCTTCAGGTGGAGGCACAGATGGCTGTGCTTGTTTATTTGGATTCGCAAATGAATCAATATCTTCCTGGAAAACTTGTGGTTGAGGTGCTGTAAATTGTGTTTTCATTTGTGAAATTTGTTTTTTCACAGGCTGACGTCGAGGAACATCAATTTCAATTTCGTTCATCAAAGCCTGTTCATTATCATCAAGTTTCATCACATTCGTATTTTTACGATCAAGAATAATTTCACCGTCCATTACTATTACTCTTTATATTGAAACTATTCTAATCTCTTTAACGCACTTTATAAAAAATGTTGTTTCAATATAAATGAAACTTAACGCCACCAACAGAAACACGATCAAAGCTATCGTCATCATCATCGCAGTATTGTGTGTTCTCGCAATGTTCCGTACCAGTGGGTACCAGGGTAAAGATGTCGAAATCGAAACCATCAATACGGGTTCACTCTTCGATATCCCATCGACTCAAGAATGTTTGGGTAATGCATACTACTCCGACAGTAAAGGTGGTGTATGTGACGGACAAAAACTTGTTCGCGAACAAGCGGGGTATAAGATGAAGTAAAATCTCCAGTATATATAAATGGCTTTAGTGACGAGTCAATCCACTTTACCCGATTTTGAATATGAGTATCATACGATTACCGTTGACACTATAGGTCAATCAAGTAAAAATACATTCAATGTACATCTTCAGCAAACACTCGAAGATGTTGTCCAGGTAAGACTTATCGCTGCACAAATTACAACAACGAATTCAAATGTATGTTACATATCCATAAACGAACTCGATACAAATTATGCACAACGAACATCAAATATTTATGGGTACGAAGGTCAGCCAGCTTTATCAAAGTTAAATAATTTGTTTGGGAGTTTGATTAGTGGGAGTGGTACAGCAACCCAGATCATTTTTAAAGACAATTATCCAGTCGTACAACAATATTTAACACCCATACGAAAAATCAATAAATTAACGTTTAGTTTATTAAACCAGGACGGAGATAGTATAGCGGGTACAGATGACAACTTTTTTATTTTTAGATTCGTTTGTAAACGGAAAAATTTACCATTCCAGACGATTGATAAATAATATGTAAAATTTTAACCTTTTCTTATTATAAATGTCATCTGGTATCGTTCAACTCGTTGCAATAGGTGCTCAAGATGAATATATCACAGGTACACCAGAAGTAAGCTTTTTTGTATCATCTTTTAAAAGACATACAAATTTTTCTCAGGTCGTCGAATCACAGGTTATAAAAGGAAATCCCGGTGCAAATTCTATGTCATCTATTCGTTTTGATAGAACTGGTGATATGTTAGGGTACACATATCTAACAATTGATAATAATTCAGAAGCCCTTGATATACAAAATTGGGGTACACTTATAAATAAAGTCGAACTTCTTATCGGTGGTCAAGTTATAGATGAACAGGATGCAGTTTTTACAGAGAATATAGCTATAGATACATTCGCGACAAATGTATCAAAAAGTGCCTTGGGTCCACACCCAGGTATAAGTGCACTTTCTTATTTTTACCCATTTCGTTTCTTTTTTTGTGAAGGTACACAATCTGCTTTACCTTTAGTCGCACTCCAGTATCACGATGTTGAGTTGCGTATACATTGGGGCCCAGATGCAGGAAACTACAACTTTGAATGTTATTCGAATTATTATTACCTTGATGATCATGAACGTAAAGAATTGGTTGACAAAAATCACAATATAATAATTACACAAGTTCAAAAAAATATTGCGTCGAATGAACGTATACAGGAATTAACATTTAATCACCCCGTAAAATATATCGCATCTTCCGATACATCTGGAACAGGTGCCTTAACATCAACAACAAATAAAGTAAAAATACAGATTAATGGGGCAGATATAACCAATTTTAAATGGGCTAAACCACACTTTATAGACGTTATGAATTATTACCATACAAACTTTGTTACGTCCCCCGATTTTTTCTTATACTGTTTTTGCATAATGTCGAGTTCACTCCAACCGTCAGGAACACTCAATTTTAGCCGTGTAGATTCAGTCAGGATAGTTAGTCAAACAATGAATATTACCGATCCTATATATGCAGTTAATTATAACATACTTCGAATTGAAAATGGTATGGCTGGTCTTATTTATGCAAATTAAAATACACACTTATAATAAATGGTTAAAAATTTACCGACAATCGAGCGGTCTACCAAAATCCGGTTTGGTAAACAGGCTCCTACAAATCAGGCGGATAATACAATTGTTTTAAACGCTTCTTCTACAGCTATTAATGCATCATCAGGTGATAGTATTTATATGGCACCTTTACGTGTAACAAATCCAGCATCTACAACTGTTATTGGATACAATCCAACAACTAAAGAACTTTACAATACAAATGTATTAACTTCAGATATAGGTAGTGGTGGTGGTGGTGGTGATATAACTTTAGGTACAGGTACAACAGGTGACTACGTTTCCACGATTACAGGTGGTAATGGTATTACGACTACGGGTGCAACATCAGGTGAAACTATTGCACACACATTATCTATTGATACAAAAACAAACGGGGGTTTGGTTATCGAATCAAATCAACTCGCGGTCAATCTAGGCGCTTCTTCCATTACGGGAACACTCGCAGTTGGAGATGGTGGTACGGGTGCAACTACATTAACATCGGGTAAAATACCGTATATAAAAGCTGATAATACATTTGGCGATAGTAAAATATCTTATAATACCGCAACCGAAGTTACATCACTTTCTTCAAATCTAACTGTTACAGGTAATTTACTTGTTCAAGGTAGTGCCACATTTCAACATTCTGAAATACATAGTGTTTCCGATCCAATCATTGAAGTGGGTAATGCGAATGCTATTGATACAATAGACATGGGTATGATCATGACCAGACCAACTGCAAATGTTGTGGCGGGTTTTAGAGGGGATGAGAAGGAATATACCATTGCATTTACATACAGCGATCCAAGTAGTACTGATATAGTACCAACAAATGCATCATCTGACGGGTACATTACCGCGAATATTTGGGGGAATGTTTTATGTGGTAATGTTACTACATCCGGTTCAATTACTGGTTCAGGGTCAGGTTTAACAAGCTTAAACGCGGATAATATAACGTCTGGTACTTTAGCAGTAAGTTATGGTGGGACGGGTGCAACTACACTTGATAACCTTATAACTTTAGGTTCGCACACGACAGGTAATTACGTACAATCTATAACCGGTGGAAATGGTATTACAGCTGGTGCAGCTTCTGAAGGTGGAACACCCACGGTGGCCATAGATGCAAAAACAAACGGGGGTTTGGTTATCGAATCAAATAAACTCGCGGTCGATCTAGGCGCTTCTTCCATTACAGGAACACTTGCAGTTGGAGATGGTGGGACGGGTGCAACTACACTTGATAACCTTATAACTTTAGGTTCGCACACGACAGGTAATTACGTACAATCTATATCTGGTGGTAATGGTATTACAGCTGGTGCAGCTTCTGAAGGTGGAACACCCACGGTGGCCATAGATGCAAAAACAAACGGGGGTTTGGTTATCGAATCAAATCAACTCGCGGTCGATCTAGGCGCTTCTTCCATTACAGGAACACTTGCAGTTGGAGATGGTGGTACAAATATAACAAGTTACTCGTCAGGTGAGATTTTATACTCGAGTGGTGGTTCATTAACTAAACTGAGTATAGGATCGGCTGGAGAGGTACTTACAGTTGCCGGAGGTAACCCATCGTGGGCTGCAGCTTCTGGTGGTGCTTCAAGTCCTTGGACAACTTCAGGTAGTGACATACTCTATAACACGGGTGAAGTTATAATTGGCAGTTATATTTCGTATGATGGTCCAATCGGGGACGTTTCAAGGTTTGGGTTTCCACAAAATCATACGTTTACAATTACAACAAATAATACAGAAAGACTCAGAATTGATTCGAGTGGTGACGTTGGTATAGGAACAACAAATCCAATTTACAAATTAGACGTTTTAGGTACAGGGAGATTTACAAGTTCATTAACTGCATCCTCGTTTAATGGTTCGGGGGCAAGTTTAACAAGTTTGAGTGCAACTAACATTTCATCTGGTACTTTAGCAGTTGCTAGAGGTGGTACAAATATATCAAGTTACTCGACAGGTGAGATTTTATACTCGAGTGCTGGTTCATTAACTAAACTGAGTATAGGATCGGCTGGAGAGGTACTTACAGTTGCTGGGGGTATTCCGTCGTGGGCTGCAGCTTCCGGTGGTGGTTTTAGTGGTGATATTGCCGATTATATTACACATACAAGTGATTCCGATACAAAGTTTGGGTTTCCATCAAATGATACGTTTACAATTACAACAGCTAATAGTGAAAGATTCAGAATTAATTCGAGTGGTAACGTTGGTATAGGAACAACAAATCCAATTTACAAATTAGACGTTTTAGGTACAGGGAGATTTACAAGTTCAGTAACTGCATCCTCGTTTAATGGTTCAGGGTATAGTTTAACAACTTTACAAGCAGGTAATATTTCATCTGGTACTTTAGCAGTTGCTAGAGGTGGTACAAATATATCAAGTTACATTACAGGTGATATTATATACGCGAATGGTCCTACTTCATTAACTACACTTGGTATAGGATCGGCTGGAGAGGTACTTACAGTTGCCGGGGGTAGTCCGTCGTGGGCTACAGCTTCCGGTGGTGGTGGTGGTGGTGCGACTGCTGGTACGACTAGTGTAAGTCATTTTTCGAATGAGATCAGTGTTTCTGTTAGTGGTGGTCCATACGATTATATGTATAACGAAACATCTTATAGCGTTGGTAGTACGTCATCGACGTTTGATACATTAAATATTTCAACAGCAATGACCCAAGGTCAAAAACTGGTTTTAAAATTGCATACATCGGCCATTTCAATAGAAGGACAAATCGCGCGAGGTTCTTCTTTATCAGTCATTATAAATGGTACGACTCATACCGTTTTTTCAAATTTTCAAGATCATACTATTCATATTCCATATGACAACAACGCAACAGCAGTTAGTTTTTTAATACTTGAAATTACAAAAGAAAATACGAATCAAGTAACTATCGAAGCAAAATTATCAGCCGCGGACTTTACAAAAACAAGGGAATTTAGTCCAGATTTTCTTTATAACGGAATAAACACAAATAATCGAGATTCTGCGATACATAACGTAGCCTACACTTCGTCTGCATCGTTTTCCGGGAGTACGTTTCGATTAAAACTTGGGTATTTAGGGGTCGGTCATTCACACGACTTTTATTTTACACAAGGTGATCCATCTAGTCCCACATTTCAGGCGAGTCAGATAGAATTTTATTATAACAATAGTTTTAGTTCTTGGAGTCAAGCGTCTCAAACAAATGTATATACAAATTTTGATAAAAGTGTTGGTATGACGTTAACGTACAATAAGGAATACCGTATGCACCATGAGGTTCTTCGAGCTAGTACGGCTGATTATCCATATACAATTTTGTTTACGGTAGAAGAAATGAATGCGGCATCCGGTGGTGGTGGAGGAGGAGGAGGTTATGCTACAGGTGATTTCAATACGAACATAACCACGTCGATGGGCATGCCTCCATACTACTTTAATGGTATTGATATTAGTTCGAGTTTCTCCCCTACGAATTATAACTTCAATTCTACAGTCTATACCAGTATGCCTTCTAATTTTGAAAAAATAAATTTAGACCACACTTTACCAACATCTTTACCGTACGAGTATCATTTTTACTTTACGAACGCCTTTGGTTCTGTTGATAAAAACAGTCCTAGTGCTTTCAAAGTAATGACCATGGGTACGGACAGGGATACATTCAACATATTCCCCGATCCGAACGCACAGACATTCTATTTTCAAAGTACCCCCAACTACAGGTACGAGCTTGTAATAAAGGCACGTGATACTTCGGGTAATGAGTGGACCGCCGAATGGTTTGAATTCTATAAATACTAGACAATTAATTTTGTGGAACGATTCCTACAACGTTTCAACGAACTATCGCCAAATAAAATAAAATAATATATTTTTAAAGTATATATACCCAATGGGAATACAGGTCACCGAAACTAAAAGTCTTAACACAGGCGCAGAATTATCAGAATTTTACGTAGGATTACGTAAAAATCAACAATATCACATGAATATTCAAATTTCCCCAGATTCGAATACGTATACCGTATCAGCCATGTTCGATCACCATATCAGTAAAGATTCAAAAACACAAGGTAAAGTAACAGTCGGTGCCGAGGTTGTTACAGTTTCTAACGTGAGTACAACATCCAATATTAATCCAGTCGCGGAAATATATACCAAACTCAAAACGAATTATGGAACCTTCACGGAAGATATTTAAAAAATAAAACCTTAGTATAATATAAAATATGTCTGGAGGTATTGCTCAACTCGTTGCCGTAGGTGCCCAAGATGCGCATCTCGTCGGCCAACCTGAAGTTTCCTTTTTCAGGTCCAACTATAAACGTCACACAAATTTCGC